>Ga0070679_100000752_pt1 | contig 28053 bp, 21 predicted proteins | sample KBSC63BmetaG_FD_65652 | JGI IMG/M metagenome (GOLD analysis project Ga0070679, IMG submission 65652) | Corn rhizosphere microbial communities from Kellogg Biological Station, Michigan, USA - KBS C6-3B metaG | ecosystem: Host-associated > Plants > Roots > Rhizosphere | place: USA: Michigan... | reverse complement strand
TGGTCGGCCACGGTGTACGACCGCGAGACGCACGCGCTCATTCGCGAAATGCCTCGCGCCAGCCGCTCGTCGCATACAGCGTCGCTCAATGATGACGGATCCGTGGACATCTACTTTGGCCCAATAGCCCCCGCGGGGCGCGAAGCGAACTGGATCCCGACGGCGCCCGGCGCTCGGTTCGAAGTGATGTTCCGATTGTATGGGCCAGAGAAACCGTTCTTCGACAAGAAATGGAGGCTGCCTGATATCACCGAAGTAAAGTGACACCAGGCATGGCCACTTGACACATCAAGAAAAACTGCTTAATAGTTCGTGCATGGCTCCAGCGACCGTTCCAGCCTCGATCGACACCAAACATGCGGCTGAGCTGTTTCACGCTCTGTCGGACGCGATTCGACTCGATGTCGTCGTGCTCCTGCTCGATGGCGAGCGCTGCGTGTGCGAGCTGATGGACGAGCTGGGCCTCGCGCAGTCGCGCTTGTCGTGGCATCTGAAAACGCTGAGCGATGCCGGCATCATCACCGGCCGTCGCGAAGGCCGATGGAACTACTACTCACTGAATGCCGACGTACTCGGCGAAGCGCGCGGATTGCTCGAGTCGTTGAAGCCGCGCCGTCGACTGGCGGTCCGCGCAAACTGCTGCGATTGAACCCACCGTTTTTTTTTTTTTGACCCAATCATCAAGAAAAATCGATAGGAGGCGACGATGACGACTGAGACAAATGCCAGCGACGTACGCGCGAGCGTGCGCGAGAAGTACGGCCAAGCGGCGCAACGCGTCATGCAGGGCAACACGTCGGCGACATGCTGCGGCTCGAGCGGCTGCTGCGGCGCGACGGCCGACGCCTGGGATCCGATCACGTCCAACCTGTACGATGAAGGACAAAAGTCCGGCATTCCCGCCGAGGCACTTCTCGCGTCGCTTGGCTGCGGCAATCCCACAGCCCTTGCGCAGCTCAATGCGGGCGAAGTCGTCCTCGACCTCGGCTCCGGCGGCGGCATCGATGTGTTGCTGTCTGCGAAGAGAGTGGGGCCAAATGGCAAGGTCTACGGTCTCGACATGACCGACGAGATGCTCGCGCTCGCGAAGGAGAACAAGCGCCGCGCCGGCGCGGAGAACGTCGAGTTCCTCAAAGGCGAGATCGAGCACATTCCACTGCCAGACAATTCCGTCGACGTCATCATCTCCAACTGCGTGATCAATCTCTCGGCAGACAAGGCGCGCGTTCTTCGCGAAGCCTATCGAGTCCTCAAGCCTGGCGGGCGGTTCGCGGTCTCCGACGTGGTCGTGCGCGGCGAGGCGCCGGATGCTGTCCGCCGGAACATGGAGCTGTGGATTGGATGCGTTGCGGGTGCGCTCGAGGAGCTCGAGTATCGCGACCTTCTCGCCGACGCCGGATTTCGACGCATCGAGGTTGAGCCGACGCGGGTGTACAAGGCGGAGGACGCGGCGGCCTTCTTGGCGGGCAGTGGGCTGGACGCTGAGTCGTTCGCGCGGGACATCGATGGAAAGTTCATGAGCGCCTTTGTTCGTGGAGTGAAGCCGGCTTCGGTCGGCGCGAAGGCGAAACCACTTCCCACCAGATCGGATGCCGCATGCTGCGGACCGGACTGCTGCAACTGAGGTGTGAATCACATGACGACACTCGCACCAGATGCATCGATCACGATTCGCCCAGCGGTGGACGCTGATCGGCCGGCCATCGAGGCGCTGCTGACATCGAACGACCTTCCAATGGACGGCGTGGCCGAAACACTCCGCGGGTTTCTCGTTGCCGAGTCGAATGGAACAATCATCGGCACCGTGGGGATGGAGTACTGCGGCGTTTATGGATTGCTGCGCTCAACAGCCGTCGCCGCGGAGTGGCGCAGCCGAGGGATTGCACGCCGACTCGTCGAGCGAATCGTTGCCGAGGCGGAAGGGCGCGGCTTGAATGCGCTCTACCTGCTTACGACAACCGCCGAGACATACTTTCCGACGTTCGGCTTTCACGTGACGGCGCGTGCGACGGTGCCAGAACCAATCCGCCAGACAGGTGAGTTTCGCGGCGCGTGTCCCGAGTCGGCAACAGTGATGTGCCTGCAGCTCCATCGGTAGCGGGGCACACCTGAGCGCGCAATCTGAGTTATCACGCGCAACTGTATGCACCGGCCCTGGCTAGGTCGAAAACCTCGGCGCATACTGAGCACGTCACTCACCCCACAGCGTGTCCTCAGAACCTCGAGATGAGACGGCCGACTCCCATGCACGCGGATCGCGCACGCCTGACGCGGCGTCCGATCGCATGTTGGCCAACGCACTTCCGCAGATCATCTGGACGTGCGACGCAGAGGGCCAGCTCGAGTGGGTCAATGATCGCTGGTTCGAGCTAACGGGCCTGACAGAAGCCGAGACGCTGGTCGACCAGGGACCGCTTGTCGCGGTTCATCCGGATGATCACGCCGAACTTGGCCGACGCTGGCGGTATGCGTTGGACAACGCCGCGGCGACAGAAATCGAATATCGCATTCGGAACACGCTAGGCGAGTATCGGTGGCACCTCGCACGAGTGGCGCCCGTCCGAGGCGCGAATGGCGACGTCGTTCGCTGGGTTGCTGCGACATTCGACATGCATGATCGGCGTGTCGCCCAGGACGCGCTGCTGGCTTCGGAACGGCGGCTCGAAACGATCTTTCATATCTGTCCGCAGCCGATGACGATCTCGCGGCAGTCGGATGGAATGTTTCTCGACGTCAACGACGCCTTTACCGAGCTGACTGGATACACGCGCGAAGAGGCCATTGGTCAAAGCTCGTTGACGCTCGGCATGCTCACGCCGGAGGCGCGCGCGCTGCTCGTCGAGTCGGCGATGAAGAATCGACCGCCGTGGAGTTTGGAGCTTCCCATCCGCGCGAAGGATGGGCGCGTGGCCAAAGTCCTGATCTCCTGTGCGCGCATCGAAGTGGATGGCGTGCCATGCCTGGTGAACGTGTCGACGGACATCACCGATCAGCGCGCCAACGAGAACATGTTGCGCGAGAGCGAGGCGCGCGCGCACGCTCGCGCGAACGAGGTTGCCGCCCTGATGGACGCCGTGCCGGCCGTCGTGTGGATCTCGCACGATCGCGATTGCCGCGAGATCTACGGCAATCGTGCCGGCAGCGCCGTCCTTCGCATTCCGATGGGCGAAAACCTCTCGAAAACCGCGCCGGAGCCGCGGTGCGCCCGACATTTTTCCGTGTTTGTCGATGGACGCGAGGTGTCGACCGACGACCTGCCGATGCAGCGAGCGGCACGCGGCCAGGAATTCAGAAACTATGAAGAGGAGCTTCGGTTCGACGACGGAGAGGTGACGAACCTGTACGGCAACATCGTCCCGCTGCGCGATCCGGACGGCGAGCCGCGCGGCGCTATTGGTGCGTTTCTGGACGTCACTCGCCTCAAGCAGGCAGAGGATGCGCTGCGCCGAGCCGATCGGCGCAAGGACGAGTTCCTCGCGTTGCTCTCGCATGAGCTGCGCAATCCGCTCACGCCGATTCTCACGTCAGCGCGGCTCCTCGAGCGTCGCGTCGATCCGGAAGCTCGCCACGACGTCGACGTCATTGTCCGTCAGGTCAAGCACCTCGTGCGGCTTGTCGACGACTTGCTGGATGTCTCGCGCGTCGCGCGCGGCGCGGTGACGCTCTCGATGTCGCGGCTCGATCTCGCCACGGTCGTGGCGCGTGCGGTGGAGTCGACCGCGCCGCTGCTCGAACAGCGCGGGCATCATCTCGAGATCTCGTTGCCAGCGGGCAACCTCGCCGTCGAAGGCGACGAGGTGCGCCTGACGCAGGTGGTCGACAATCTGCTCTCGAACGCCGCGCGCTACACGCCGCCAGGCGGAACGGTTGCGGTATCTGGCGCACGCGAGGGTGACTCAGTCGTGCTTCGCGTGCGTGATACTGGCGTCGGGATTGAACCATCACTGCTTCCCGATCTGTTCGACACCTTCGTGCAGGGAGCGAGGAGTCCTGATCGCGCGCAGGGCGGTCTTGGCATCGGGCTGTCGTTGGTCCGACAGCTCACAGAGCTGCACGGCGGAAGTGTCACCGCACACAGCGAAGGTCCCGGTCGAGGCAGCGAGTTCGCAGTGCGACTTCCGGCGGCGGCCAGTTCGGCGAACCGTACCGTGCGGTCCGACGTCGCGGTTGCTCCTGGCCGTGAGTCGAACGAACGACCCGTGCGAGTGCTGCTCGTGGATGATCACGCCGACGTCGCAGATGGCCTGTCGAGGCTTCTGAGCGTCGCGGGGTACGATGTGCGCGTCACGCAAGATCCGATGGACGCGATCGACTTGGCGGATGCGTTTCGTCCAGAGATTGCGATTCTCGACATCGGGCTGCCCACGATGGACGGCTACACGCTGGCGCGAGAGCTTCGATCCCGCGCGAATGGCGCGCCCGTCGTGCTCATCGCGTTGAGTGGGTACAGCCAGGTGCGTGATCGCCAGCTCAGTGATGCATCGGGTTTCGCCGTTCATCTGGCAAAACCGGTCGATGTCGACGAGCTCCTAGACGTTCTCGGCAAGGTCTCGGCCGGTCGGACCACGCCCGCCGCGTATACGTCCTAGATCGAGTCAGTCAGCGAAATCATCGCCATACCCGTCGTGCGCTCGTCCGCAGGAAATGAACCACGCCGAACGGCGTGGTCACTCGCTGCGAAGCGCGCGGACCGGGTCGACGTGCGCTGCTCGACGCGCCGGGATGTAGCTCGCCACCAGGACTGCGATGATCAGAAGCGCGCCTGCTCCGGCGAATGCAAGCGGATCACCTGGGCTCACCTCGAAGAGCTCCGCCGCGAACAGCCGCGCGGCAATGATCGATAGTGCCGTGCCGATCGCGATGCCCGCGGCAGCCACCCGAAGCGCGTTGCCGAGCGCGAGTCGCACCACGTCGCCCTTACTCGCGCCGAGTGCGATGCGGATGCCGAATTCTCTCATGTGCGTTCGGACGAGATACGCGACCACGCCGTAGAGACCAGTCGCCGCGAGAACGATCGCCAGCACCGCGAACGCGGTGAGCAGAAATGTCTCGAGGCGCGGCCGGCTGAGCGGCGCGGCAAGCAGCTGATCCATGGTCTGTGCTCGCCAGAGCACGATGTCACGGTCGGCTTGGCGAAACGCGGTTCGTAGCTCGGGAAGGATCGTCGCGACATCGCGCGATGATCGCACGGCGAAAATGCCCTGCTGAAACTCCTGATGGTAGGAGAACAGCACCGTCGGCGTCGCTTCGCGCATCGTGCGGTAGTTGAGCGGACGAACGACGCCGACCACGGTGCGCCACGCAGTATCCGACGCACTGGCGGCGAGCCGCAGCTGCCTTCCGATCGGATCCTGTCCTGGCCAATAGCGGTTCGCGAGATCCTGCGTCACGACCGCGACTGGAGGTGAGCCGGCGCGATCCTGCTCCGATATCCCTCGGCCGCGCACCAGGGGAACGTCCATGGCGCGTGAGAAGTCCGGGCCAACGGCGTCCCACGAGACGTACGGCGCGTTCCCACCACCGAGCTCGGGATGGTCGCGCGACTCGACGCGTGCGGCGAACACGTTCGTGCCGAGGAAGGGAACCGCGAGCACCGGCGTGATGGCGCTGACGCCCGGAATGGCGCGGATGCGCCGTTGCGCGTCGTCGAATGCCGCGTTGAACTCATCCGCCGTTCGGTATTTGTGGAACGGCACCGTGACCTGAACGATCGACAAGTGCGCGGGAACGTAGCCGAGGTTGATGCCTTGCAGCCGAAGGAGGCTGCGTGCGAGCAACGCCGACGTCGCGAGCAGCACGAGCGCGAGGGCGATCTGGCCGGCGACGAGCACCGACCGCAGCGCGCGCCGTGCGCGCTGCTCGCCGCCACTTCGCACGTCGGAGCGCAGCGCCACGCTGAGTGATTCTCCTGCAACGGCAGCAGGCAGCACGCCGGCAAGCAGCAGCGTGACCATTGCGGCGAGCGTAGCGGCGCCGAATGCCGTTGGCGAGAGCGTAATCTCGTCGAGTCGAGGTAGGCCGGCGGGTGCGGCAATGACGAGAAGTCGGAGAAGCGCGAACGCGACGGCACCACCAAACGCAGCACCGGCCGCGGCGAGAATACAGACTTCCACGCCGAGTTGCGTCGCGAGCCGCGACGAGCTCGCGCCGAGTGCACGGCGAATCGCGAGCTCCCGGGACCGCTGGGTCGCCCGCACGAGCAGCAGGTTCCCGATGTTCACGCAGGCGATGAGCAACAGCCCGGCAACGGCCATTGTCAGAATGAAGAGCGGCTGCCGCGCCGGTCCAACGATCAGCTCGGTCAACGGATGCGCCTCGACACCCGTTACGAGGAGCGACCGCGCGTATTGATCGGCCCCATGCGTTTGGTTGTCGTTCGCCACGAACGCCGCGAGCTCAGCGCGTGCCGTGAGAAGCGTGGCCCCAGGCGCCAGACGCCCGATCAGATCGACGCCCGGATATCTGGTCGGCGCGATCGGGAACCAGAAGTCGGCGCCGCTCGGATAGGTGAGTCCCGCGGGCGCCACACCGATGATCGTTGCGCCGATTTCGCGGTTGAGAATTCTGATATGGCGGCCAATGACCGTCGGGTCTGCGGCAAACGACGATCGCCAGAATGCCTCGCTCAGCACCATGACCGGTGCCGCGCCGGCCACGTCGTCCTCCAGTCGCAGGAGACGTCCGAGAACCGGGCGTGTGCCGAGCACATCGAAGAAATTCCCGGTGACGAGCGCCTCACGGCCGCGGAGCGGCGTCCCATTGTCCTCGAGCGGAACGAGCACCGAGCCGTAATGCGCAAAGCCGCCGACAGCTTCCAATGTCTTGGTGGCGGTTCGGAATCGCTGATAACGAGCGGTCAGCGTCGGGACCTCAGAGGTGCTCCCCGGGGCCGTTCCCCACATGGCGATTACGCGACTCTGGTCGCGGATCGGCAAGTTCCGAAGGAGCACGACCTCCGCGACGGACCAGACCGCGGTCGTCGCACCCACGCCGATCGCGAGAACGGCAATCGTCGTGAGGACGAATCCGGGTACGCGCCGCAGGGAGCGGTACGCAAAACGAACGTCGTCAGCGAAAGGCTTCATGTGTCGCGACTCCGAAGACGTGTCCAATCGATCCACTACAAGGTGATCGACGGAACGCGCGACGACAATGTCGCGCGATCAAGCACCGTCGCGCGCGATGTCACACACCGCGCGCATGATCGCGTCGCAACCCATACCGTAGTACTCGATTAATTCCTCCGGCGTCCCGGACTGACCGAACTTGTCGTCCACGCCGATGAAGCGCATCGGCACCGGATGATGCCGCGCGAGGCACTCCGCCACGGCGGATCCCATTCCCGCCCGGATCTGGTGCTCCTCCACCGTTACGATGCGGTTCGTCTGCTTCGCGAACGCGACGATCGCCGCTTCGTCGAGCGGCTTGACAGTTGCGAGATTCATCACGGCGACTTGCGTCCCGTCATCGCTCAAGGCCTTCGCGGCAAGCAACGCTTTGTGCAGCAGCGCCCCAGTCGCAATCACTCCGACCGTTGGGGCGTCCGCCGTCCACACGACCTGCGCGCGGCCGATCTCGAACGGCGTGTCCTCGGTCGTCATCACGGGCGTCTTCTCGCGCGCGAGGCGGAGATACACCGGGGTGCCGGTGGACACGGCGGCGACCGTCGCTTTGCGCGCTTCGATGGCGTCGCAGGGACAGACCACCATCATGCGCGGAATGACGCGCGTGATCGCGATGTCTTCGATCGCCTGATGGGTGCCGCCGTCGGGGCCGACGGACACGCCCGCGTGCGATCCCGCGATCTTCACCGGCCGGTCGTTGTAGCAGATCGTCGTGCGAATCTGCTCCCAGTTTCGTCCGGGGCTGAACATCGCGTACGACGTGATGAACGGAATCTTGCCCATCGCCGCCATGCCGCTCGCCACCGATGCCATATTCTGCTCGGCGACGCCGAGCTCGACGAAGCGTTCCGGATACTTCTTCTTGAAGGGCGCCGCTTGGGCGCTGTCAGTGAGATCGGCGCAGAGCACGACCACGCGTTGGTCGGCGTCGCCCGCGCGTACGAGGCCGTCACCGAAGCCGGTGCGAATGGCCACTTGTTCGACGTCGTCGTCGAACATGTTCGCGTTCATGCGCAGTGTAGGATCGAGCATCGGATCGATTCGCTGAGAGTCGTCACTCTGCTTCGCTGCGGATCTTGCCGCCGAGCGTGCGCAATTCGCGAAGCGCCGCCGCTCCTTGCTCCGGGTCCGGCGGCTTGCCGTGCCAATGGAAGTCGCGCTCGAACTCGGGGACGCCTTCGCCGGGGATCGTGTGCGCGATGATCATCGTCGGCTTCTCGAAGATGGCCTTCGCTTCGTGAAACGCCGTGGCGATCATCTCGAGATTGTGGCCGTCGATCTCCAGCACGTGCCAGTTCCACGCGCGCCATTTGTCCGCTAACGGCTCGAGCGGCATGACGCGCTCCGTGAAGCCGTCGATCTGAATGTTGTTGCGATCGATCAGCGCGACGAGGTTGTGCAGCGCGTACTTGCCCGCAAGCATCGCGGCTTCCCAGGTCTGTCCTTCTTCGAGCTCGCCGTCGGACATGAGGCAGTAGATGCGGCGCGTGCCGTCCTTCCCATCCATGCGATCGGCGATCGCCATGCCGGTCGCCTGCGACAGTCCTTCGCCGAGCGGGCCAGAGCTCGTCTCGAGCGACGGCAGGAATTCCCGATGCGGGTGGCCTTGCAGACGCGATCCGAATTTGCGGAGCGTCATCAACTCTTCCTTCGGGAAGTATCCGGCGTAGGCCATCGTCGCGTACAGCACCGGACAGATGTGGCCGTTGGACAGGACCAGCCGGTCGCGGTCTTCCCAGTCGGGCCGCTTCGGGTCGTATCGAAGCGTATGGAAGTAGAGAACGGTGAATACGTCGGCCATGCCCAACGGGCCGGCGGTGTGGCCCGATCCAGCCTTCACCAGCATCTCGATAATTGATTTGCGGATGTCGTTCGCCGTCTGCTCGAGCTCGCGAGTCTGCTGTTCGGTCAGCAGCATCGGCTATCGCTGGCAGCTGAGCGGACGAGTTGGATGTGGTCAGCGTGAGCCACGACAAGCCCTCATGACTGGGCCGGTCGCACGATGCAAGATCCATGAGAGCGCAACGAATGCTGATTTCGCGCCGAGCTCGTCACGCGGCGTCGATGAGGGCTCTGCGCTCGAGATAGGCGTGCGGGATGCGAGCTCGATGGGTTGACAGCGGCTGAGGCAGGTCGCAGCTTCCCCTTACAGAACCTGTAAGGAGACCCGTGACTTCGGCCCTCCCGGTCCTTCGCGGCACGCTCGATCTGCTCGTGTTGCGCGCGCTCCTCGCGCGCCCGAAGCACGGCTACGAGATCGCGTCCTGGCTCGATCGGAACGCCGGCGGCAATCTCGCCATTCTCGACAGCGCGATGTACCAGGCGCTGTACCGTCTCGAAAAGCAGCGGCTCATCGCCGCCGAGTGGGGCGTCACGAACAACAACCGGCAAGCGCGCTACTACCATGTGACCGCGAAAGGCCGGACACACCTTCGAACGGAAACGTCGAGCTGGCTCCGCTACGCATCGACCGTCAGCGATGTTCTTACCGCGCCACTCGCCGCCGAGTGAGTGATGCGGCATCTCGACGCGATCGCTCACGGGATTCGGCGTGTCTTCCGCCTCGAGATCCGGCACGATGGCGATCGGGAGCGCGAGCTCGACGAGGAGATCCAATTCCACATTGAACAGCGAGCGGCCGACCTGATCGCCCTTGGCCTTTCGCCCGAACAGGCGCGTGCGGAAGCGCTCGCGCGCTTTGGACCGTACGACGAATCTCGCGAACGACTGCTCGAAAGTGCTCGCTCACGCGACGAGGTGCTCACGATGATCGACCGATTCGAGAACTTCTCCTCCGACGCGCGATACGCGCTGCGGCAACTGGCCCGTTCACCGGGGTTGAGCGCAGCGATCGCACTCACCTTTGCGCTCGGCATCGGCGTGAACGCAGCCATGTTCGCCGTGATCGATCGGCTCTTGCTGCGACCTCCGGCGTACGTCTCGCATCCGGAAACGATCACGGCGTTTGCCTACGGCCCCAAAGACAAGTCGGCCGATCAGCATTTCCAGCGCACGATGAACTACCCGGTCTACAAGGCCGTGCGCGATCGTGCGCGAGGATTTACGGATGTCGCGGCGACATTCGACACGCCCGTGCCCATCGGGCGCGGTGAAGCGGCGCAGAACGCGCGCGGCTTGCTCGTGAGCGGCAACTACTTTCATCTGCTCGGCGCCCCGGCACGCCTGGGGCGAGTGATCGGTCCCGATGACGATCGAGAGCCCTCGGGAGAAGCTGTCGTCGTTCTGTCGTACGACTACTGGACGAGTCATTTCGGCGCCGACGAACGGGCGCTTGGTCGGACGCTCGACATCGCGAATCGCCGATTCACCATCATCGGCGTGATGCCGCCGGGATTCTCCGGACTCACCGTCGAGGGCGCCGATCTGTGGATGCCGTTGAGTGCCGGCGCAGCGCCGCTGGGTCTTGGCGGGAAGTGGGCGACGAACAATCTTGGAACATGGCTTCGCGTGTTCGCACGACAGCAACCGGGCGTGCCGGTCGCTCGCGCCGCCGAGGATGCGATGCGTGTCGCGCGCGAGGCCGCCCCCGCCGCGTTCTTCACCGGACCAAGATGGAACTTCGGCGCGCTCCCGCTCCGCTCCATCCGCGGTGAAAGTGCAGGGATGACGTCGTCGGTGGCGCGCGTGCTCGCGGCGATGTCTTTCATCGTCTTGCTCGTCGCGTGCAGCAACGTGGCAAACCTGTTGCTCGCGCGCGGGCTGCGTCGGCGCAGCGAGATCGCCGTGCGCCTCGCGCTTGGCGTGTCGCGCGGACGCCTCGTGTCGCACTTGCTCACCGAGAGTGCTTTGCTCGCGCTGCTCGGCGGCGTCGTCGCGCTCCTCGTCGCGTATTGGGGCGGCAACATCGTCTTCACTCGGCTGTTCACGGATCTGAGCGTGCACGACTCCGCGGTCAATGTTCGCGTCCTTGCGTTCACCGCGGTCGTGACGATCGCGACCGGTGTGCTGACGGGCTTGATTCCGGCGTGGCAAACGAGCCGCCTCGAGCTTGGATCTGCTCTCAGAAGTGGCGACCGGGAAGTTGGGCACAGCTCACGAACGCGATCGGTGCTACTCGTAGCCCAGGCCGCGATGGCCGTGACGTTGCTCTTCGCCGCCGGCCTGTTCGTGCGCAGCCTCGCTCATCTCGGCGATGTTCGCTTGGGCGTCGATGTCGATCGCGTCGCGGTGGGGACGATGGATATGCGCGTCGTCAGTCGCACGCAGGCAGAAGCGGACCTGATCTTCGCGGCGGCACTCGATCGCGTGACGAAGGTTCCGGGCGTGTCGCACGCGGCGATCGCCGCAACCTCGCCGTTCGGCGCGGCGTTCGGTGCGAACGTGACGATTCACGGTCGCGACTCCCTCGTTCGGACTGATGCCATGCTCAACGTGATCAGTCCCGATTACTTCCGAACGCTGGGCGCACGGATGCTCCGCGGACGTGACTTTGCCGCATCGGACGCCGAAGGTGCGCCGCGAACGATCGTCGTGAACGAGATGTGGGCTACCCGATATTACGGCGCCGCGAATCCCATCGGCCAATGCGTCGACGTCGGCGACAGCTTGCCATGTGCGCAGATCGTCGGCGTCCTCGAGAATGTTCGGCGTCAGAGCATCTTCGAAGATTCCACAGGCTCTGTCTACCTGCCGCTGGCTCAGGGCCGACGATTTCTTTCCAACCGACAGTTGCTCGTGCGAATCGAGAATCGGCATCCAGCCGGCGTGCTCGAAACTGTACGCCTCGCGATGCAGACGGCCGCGCCCGGTCTGCCGTACGCGGACGTCCAACTTCTCGCCGACAACGATACCGTACGACGCGAGTTCCGGCCGTATCGGCTCGGTGCGATTCTGTTCGGTGTGTTCGGTCTGCTGGCACTATCGCTTGCCGCCGTCGGGATCTACGGGGTGATCTCGTACAATGTCGGCCAACGCAGACGCGAGATGGGCGTGCGGATCGCGCTCGGTGCGCAGCGCCGAAGCGTTGCGACGCTCGTCGTTCGACAAGGGGTCGCGGTGACCGCGGTCGGTGTTGCCATCGGAGCGCTCGTGGCGCTCGTTGGGAGCAGAGTCGTAAGCTCGCTCCTCTACAACGAGTCAGCGCGCGATCCGCTCGTGCTCGGCGCCGTCATGATCGTGCTGCTCGCGACGGCGGTGGTCGCGTGCGTGATTCCGGCATGGCGTGCCGTCAACACCGATCCGGTCACGGCACTGCGCTCGGATTGAACGTCCGCCGGTCGCGTTTGACACGAACGCGAGCCGCCGCGATACTCCGTGGTAGCGCGCCTGACAGGGCGCCTCCCACCCGCGGCGAGGGAAGAATTCCCACCTGTCGACGTCTGAAACGCGGTGCAGTGCACCTTCTTTCAGCCTGATTGCTCAGCGGGTACAGGCGTTTCGTGAAAGGAGGCGCTGTGTCCCACGCTCGAGATCTACCCGCACGTCCGTCGCTCGACTCTCTTCGTAAACAAGCCAAGAGACTCGCTCGCGACGCTGCCGCCGGAAACGGTGATGCAATCGCCCGCGTCCACGCACACTTGCCGGGCGTCACACTCCCACTCTCGAACCGTGACGCGCAGCTCGTCATAGCACGAGAGTACGGATTCGCCGGATGGAGTGAGCTGACCGGCGAAGTCGAGAGGCGCGTCGGCAACACAATCGATTGGGCCGCCTCGCGAGCAGCGGTGGCGATTCACAACGAGAACTACGACCAGCTGCGAACATTGCTGGCGGAATATCCAGCGCTGGCTTCGTGGCGCAGCGAGAATGGTCAGATGCTGCTCGACTCCACGACGTCGTACGCCATGGACTGCCTGGACCCGGAACGCGAGCGCACGTACACGCGACCCGTGGCCGCGGAGATGTTGATCGACGCGGGCGCGATCGTCGGGCCGAAGGTCTGGGAGAACGTGCTCAAGTCGGCTTCGTCGGGAATGCTTCACTTGCTCGCGCGAAAAAATGCAATTCCGCGAACCTTGCCCGTGCTCGCCGCGCTTGGCGACGACGCCGCCGTTCGCAAGCGGCTGGAGGGACCGCGCGCGCCCGAGGACGTTGCAGAGGCGCCGAATGAGCAAGTTCTCATCGATCGTGCGTTCAAGACTGCATGCCGGTTCCGGCACACGGAGATCGCGCTCCGGCTGCTCGAGCGCGCGAGCGCGCTCGATCCGGAGCTTGGCCGGCGCATCGATCGCTGGGGCAGTCGAACGGCGTTCGTGGAGTTCCTCGCGCAACGGCCAGGCATCTTGTATCGAGAACCTGAGATGACGCTCTGGCAAACGTTCGTGATGCTGCAGCTGGAAGGCGCGCGCGATGAGAACGATCTGTCCACGTTTCACCGCTGGCTCGAGGAGGAACGGTGGGTGCTCACGCCCGCCTTCATTCAGGCTCAGATCGGCTTGATGCTGCCCGCCTGCTACGAGAAGAATCGCGAGGCCTTTATTACGGAGTTGCTGAAGTACGACCCGGCGGTCCTCCATGCGAACTCACCGCCGGCGAAGTGGGCGCTCATCCCGCAAGCACTCTCGTATGGAAATGCTCACCTCGTTCCGCTGCTGGCGCGCATTTGGCCGCTGCCCAACGATTTGCCCCACGCCGCGGGTGTAGGCAACGCAGGCGCGGTCGCGCGCTGGTTCGACGCCAGCGGCCAGCCAAATCTGGGCTCGCTGGCGTACCATTACCCTCACAGCGATACTCAATTTCCGCGCGGCGACCTGCATTGGGGACCTCCGAGCACACAACAGGTTCTCGACGTCGCGCTCGCGTGGGCCGTCCTGAACAAGCATTTCGACATTGCTTCATTCCTCCTCGAGCGCGGCGCGAACATCAACTCCGACTGGGCGACGCACGAGCCGGCGAGCATCCTGCACGAAGCGGTGATGCAAGGGAATGAGGATGCCGTGCGCTTCCTCGTCGATCACGGCGCCGATCTGAACAAGGAGGACTACCGCTATCGATCCAACGCCGAGGGATGGGCGCGGTATGGATCACGGGACGAGCGGATGGCGGAGTTGTTGGCGGCGGCGGCCGCCGACCGCGCTCGGGGAAAACCCTAGCGAAGTAGGTCGCAGGGGAATTGAACCGGCCGGTCGCGTGAAGTAGCGTTGCGGGATGCACACTTCCCATTTCCTCGCACTGCCCGCCGTGGCGCTGCTCGCGGGCACTGCCGCGTCGCAAACTCCCAAACCGCGATCCGCGTCGAAGCTGACGATCGATCAGCTCATTCAGATCAAGCATCCATCGGGTCACCAGTGGACGCCTGATGGGAGCCACGTCTGGTTCACGTACGATGACGGAGGCGTCAACAACGTGTGGGCCGCTCCCGCGGATGGGAGCGGCCCGCCGGTCGCGTTGACGAGCTATCCAGACGGGCAGAGCGGTGCCGGCAGTTTCTGGAGCAAGGACGGGCAGACTTTCTTCTTTCAACGGGCCGGCGGGCTTCTCGCCGTTTCGGTGAAGGGCGGGACCCCGCGCGCTCCGTGGGCCTCAGCCGCGCATGGACGCGCGTTCTCGTTGTCGCCTGACGGCGAACGCGTCGCATTCGTCGCGAACGGCACCAGCGGTTTCGATCTGATCGTCCACACCATCTCGTCGAATGCCGATCGGACGATCGCGCACTCCGACAGCACACTCGGCGCGCCGGCGTGGACAGCCGACGGCGAGAACCTCACGTATACCGTCGGCGGCGGCGGTGGCGGACCGATTCAACACTTCGCGTCGCCGCCGGAGATCGGACCGAAGCTGATCTTCGTCGCGACGGAGGGCGGTCGCGGCGGACGCGGTGGTACCACGTTCACCGTGTCGGCGACCGGAGGCGCATCCACGCAGCTCGCGGGCGCAGCGGCTGGCGGATTCGGTCGAGGTGGCGCGCGAATCGATGCGACGCACACGCTCGTCACGCGCGGGTCGAGCAATGGGCTCACCCGAACGACCGAATCTGTGGATGCGAACGGCGGTGCGCCGGTGATCCTTCACGTCGATACCGCCGCGAAGTTTTTCAGTTCTGTGAACACGACGAACAACGCCATTTCGCCCGACCACCGCTGGCTGTTGTACACGAGCGACGTCACGGGCTGGGATCAGATCTACGTCGTACCGACGACTGGCGGCACGCCGGTTCAGCTGACGAAGACGCCAGGCGAGCATTGGCGTGCGGTGTGGTCGCACGACAGCAAACACATTGCCTGGGACGCGAACACCGCGGCCAAACCGGGCACGCGCCAGATCGAGATCGCGGCGATCGGCGACAATCCAGCCACCGCGACGATCGTCACGGTCACATCGGGGAGCGGAACCAACACCGCGCCGCAGTGGTCGCCAAACGACAAGCGTCTCCTCTTCCAGCACACCGACGATCAGAATTCCGCTGATCTCTACGTCGCTGATGCCGCCCAGAACGCGAAGGTGACGCGCCTGACTTCGTCGATGCCACCCTCGATCGACAAGTCGCAACTCGTCGCGCCGCAGCTCATTCACTATCCGGGCCCCGACGGGAAGCAGGTGCCGGCATGGCTCTTCGTACCGAAGAATCTCGATCGCACCAAGAAGCACGCGGCCGTCGTGTGGATTCATCCCGACGGCGTGAACCAGAACTACGACGGCTGGCACACCGATCGCAACGAAGCCGTGTATTACGAGTTTCATCAATACCTGCTGCAGCAGGGCTATGTCGTCATCGCCCCCGATTATCGGGGCAGCATTGGCTATGGCCGCGACTGGCGCAACGACGTCTATATGGACGTCGGTGGCAACGATGCGAAGGACGCGCGCATGGCTGCGACGTATCTCAAGACCCTGGGGTACGTCGATGCCGCTCGCATCGGCGTGTGGGGTTTGAGCTACGGCGGCTTCTTCACACTGCTGGCGATCACACAGGAGCCGACGTGGTTCCGCGCGGCGGTGGACGTCGCCGGCGTCGCCGACTACACGCTCTATTACGACGATCCATATCACGGCGGTTGGACGACGAGCCGCATCGGCACGCCGCAGGAACATCCCGAGGTCTACGCGAAGGCCGCGCCGATGTCACATGTCGATCAGATCCAACATCCGCTGCTCATCCTGCACGGCACCGCCGACGTCAACGTGCCGTTCATTCACTCGGTGATGTTGATGGACCACCTGCTCAAAGCCGGGAAGGGTGATCTCGCGAGCTTCATGGTATATCCGGGCGAGTATCACTACTTCGACCGAAGCTTTGTGGTGCGCGACGCGTGGCAGCGAGTCGATGCGTTCTTCCGGCAGAACCTGCGGCCCGACCTTGCGACGACGGCAGGCGCTCGATGAGGTAGTGGTCCGATCGTTCCAACGCGAGGCTGGGCTCGGTATGGATCATGCGACGAGCGGCATTGGGCGTGCTGGCGTCGCCTGAAATGCAGCGCTATCGTCCGCGCGGCGCTCGCACGATAATCGTTACATCGATCGGAGAATCGGCTTGACGGTGAATAGCTCGGAGCAGCGACCGGACTATGGGGCGCGCTCACACGGCTACGCGAGATGTGAGACGGGCGTCGAGGGGCTCGACGCGATCCTCGGCGGAGGGCTCGCGAGCAATCACGTCTATCTCATCGATGGTGATCCAGGGACCGGCAAGACCACCCTGGGCTTGCAGTTTCTGGTGACGGGTGTCGCGCGCGGCGAACGCGGGATGTACATCACCCTTTCAGAATCGGCGGCCGAACTGCGGGACACCGCGACATCACACAACTGGTCGCTCGACGATCTGGACGTCGTCGAGCTCGCCGAGGTCCAGCCGACTCGCTCGGATGAGGCGTACACCCTGTTTCATCCATCCGAAATCGAGCTGCAGCAAACCGTGGAAGTGATTCTTTCCGCTATCCGGGAGAAGCGTCCGGTTCGCGTCGTCATCGACTCGCTGTCCGAGATGCGCTTGCTCGCGCGCGATCCGCTGCGTTTCCGCAGGCAGATTCTCTCGCTCAAGCAGTTCTTCGCCGGCCGCGAGTGCACCGTGCTCTTTCTGGATGACCGGTCGGCGCCAGATGGCGACATGCAACTGCACAGCTTGGCGCACGGAGTCATCGTTCTCGACCACCTGTCGGTCGACTACGGGGCCGAGCGCCGGAGGCTCGAGGTCAAGAAGCTCCGCGGCGCGCGATTCCGCGGCGGATACCATGATTTTCGGATTCGCACCGGCGGGCTGGACGTGTACCCCCGACTGGAGATGCTCCCGGCCGCCGGGCCGCTCGACAAGGTGGAGCTCGGGAGTGGATCACCCTACCTCGACCGCTTGCTCGGCGCCGGACTGACGGTGGGAACGAGCACGCTGATCACCGGCGCGGCGGGCACAGGAAAATCGGTGCTAAGCACGCAATATGGGCTCGCGGCGGCAGGCCGCGGCGAACGCGTACAGTTCTTTCTGTTCGACGAGCGCGTATCGACGTTCCATGCCCGCGCTGAATCGCTCGGGATGGCTCTCATGGCGGCGCAGGAGAAGGGTTTGGTACGCATTCAGCAAGTCGAGCCGACGCAGATGTCGCCAGGCGAATTCGCGGACACCGTGCGAAGCGCCGTTGAGCATGACGGCGTGCGCATGATCGTGATCGACTCGATCAACGGGTACATGCAAGCGATGCCCTCGGAGCGACTGCTCACGGTGCAGGTGCACGAGCTCCTCAGCTATCTCGCGAATCACCGCGTCTCGATTCTCATGACGCTCGTGCAGCACGGCGTGTTCGGCGGCCCGGTGGACGAAGCCGCGGAAGTGAGCTACCTCGCCGACACGGTGCTGCTGCTGCGGTATTTCGAGCACGCTGGCGTCGTCCGTCAGGCGGTTTCCGTCGTGAAGAAGCGCAGTGGCCCACACGAGCACACGATTCGCGAATGCCGGGTTGATCAGGGTGGTCTCGTCGTCGGCAATCCGTTGGCGGAGTTTCAGGGGGTGCTCACGGGTGTGCCGACTTACATCGGCGGCAAAGGACCGTTGATGGATCAGAGCATCGAGACGTGACGGCCGCCTATTCCAACCGAGTCGTCCGGGAACCGCGAACGACAATTGATGTCGCGGTACACGCGCCGACCGGTCGCGACGGTCCGCTCGCGGTCGGCGTTCTCGAGCGATGGGGACTGACGACCCGCTTATGCGCGGACACCGAAACCCTGTGTGGCGCCGTGACCGACGACATCGGCGTGCTGCTCGTCGCGGAGGAGGCGCTCAGGCGCGATACGCGCCAACGCCTCTTCGACGCCCTCGCCGCTCAGCCGTCGTGGTCGGACATCCCGCTGATCGTGCTCACCGGCGAAGGAGAGTTGTCGCGCAGCATCACGGAGGTCATCGAGGCGGTGATGACGCGCGGCAACGCCGTTCTCCTCGAGCGTCCCGTCCGAATCGCGACGCTCATCACCGCCATTCGTTCGGCGCTCCGCGCGCGCCTCCGCCAGTTCGAGATCCGTGACTACGTCGTCGAACGCGAGCGTATCCTCGAGTCGGAGCGTGCGGCGCGCGCCGAAGCCGAAGATGCCAATCGCGCGAAGAGCAGATTCTTGACTGTCATGAGTCACGAGCTCCGGACGCCGCTCAACGCCATCGGTGGATACGCGGAGCTGATCGAGCTCGGGGTGCACGGCGCGATCACTCCCGCGCAGCGAGAAGCGGTGCAACGGATCCAACGAAGCGAGCGGCACCTCCTCGGCCTCATCGAGAGCGTGCTGAGCTTCGCGCGCGTGGAAGCGGGGACCGTTCACTTCGACATTCAGAAGGTGGCGATCTCCGAGCTCGTGAGCTCCGCGGAGGCGCTCGTGGATCCACAGGTACGGGCGTGCGGATTGCGTGTGGAGCTCGTCGATTGCGACGACCCGCGCTGCGTTGCGGCCGATGCGGAGAAGGCGCGACAGATTCTGCTCAACCTCCTGTCGAACGCCATAAAATTCACGCCGAGCGGCGGAACGCTCACCATCACGTGCGCCGGCCGGGACGATCTCGCCGAGATCACGGTTGCGGATTCGGGAATCGGAATTCCGCGCGATAAGCTCGAGAGCATCTTCGAGCCGTTCGTGCAGGTCGACACGCGTCTCACGAGAACGCAGGACGGTGTCGGCCTGGGATTGGCAATCAGCCGTGATCTGGCTCGAGGAATGGGCGGCGACCTCGTGGTCGCGAGCACGTTAGGGGAAGGCGCGCAATTTACGTTGCTCCTCCCATTCGATCACGAAGTGGCTTCGCTCTCGATGAGCGAAGCGAATGAATGATCGGGGCGATCTGACTTTCGGCGAGCGTCCCCGCGCCTCACCCCGCCGCGTCACCACCTTGGTTAGCTCGGCTCCGTAGAACAGCGACTGAGCGCCGATGTTCACCAACACGAGCACGGGCAGCAGCGATCCGATGGCGTTGTACGCATTTCGGCTCTCGCCGAAGAACCGGTGATACAGCGGGATGAGCTCGGACGCGGCAACCCAAATTCCGGCGCACAGCAGCAGGGAAGGAACGATATCGCGCCAGCGGACCACGCGCGGCGGAAGCACCATCAGCAGCGCGCCATACGTGATCGCGGCGAGAACGAACGAGCTCAGCACCGCAACGAGCAGCCCAACGCCGGGGAGAATCGGCACTCTTGCGAGGATGCCACCGACGATGGTTGCAGCCATCGAGTCCCGTTGCACGGTGTCGAGAAGACCGGTGATCGTTGCGGACAGCTGCGGCCCGAACCGCGTTTCGATCGTACCGATCACCTGCCGCTCGAGGTCGGCCGCCGTCATCGAGTAGCGCAGTAGCAGTCCGAGCGTCGACAGGAGCAACAACATCATCGGCACGAGGCAGATGGCCGCGTAGTAAATGATTGCCATCGCGAGATACCGCGCGCGATCGCGCTGATACTCGATCCACGCGTCGCGCAGCAGCCCGCCAGCGGCTCGCGCATTTCCTGCGAAGGCCATGATTGTTGTCTGCGACTAGCCGTCCGATCGCATCGCTTCACTCGCGTCCACTGCGAGAATTCTGCGTGCGGGAATCGTGCAAGCGATCACGCCGACGGTCAACACGAGACTTGCGGCCAACCCCATGGCCATCGACACGGACATCAATGGCGACTGTCCGAGCGTGGCCCCGACGGTGAGATGCACGACTCGCGCGGCAATGGGAAGTCCGAGGATCGCTCCAATGCCAACTTGCATGAGTGATCGTTTGAGGATCATCAACACCACGCTGTGCGATTGTGCTCCGAGCGCCGTGCGTATCCCGATCTCGCGCGTTCGCTCGGAGACGGAGAGCGTGAGCATCGCGTAGATCCCGGAGGTGGCGAGGACGACCAGCACCCCCACGAGGATCGCGAGTCCGACCGCCACGCCAACGATCAGATACCAGTCGCCCTGATGCACCTCGTTGAGCACTTTCACGTCACCCATGACCAAGTCAGGCGCGACCGTATTCATGATTTCGCGGACGCGCGGCGCGACGCTCGAGGGTGCGGCGCTCGTGTGGATGCCGATCCACATCGGGTTGATCGATCCCGGCGCCGCCGGCAGATAGACCGCCGCTCCCTTGTCGGCGTTCACCATGTTCACGCCGAGGTGTTCAACGACCCCAACGATTTCGTACCATGCTGCGTCGGCGCCTTTTCGGGCCGGAAACCTGACGCGGCGTCCGGTGAAATCCTTTCCCGCGAGCGCATGGGCGACGAACGCCGTGTTGACGATCGCTGTCCGCCGACCGGAGTCGACGTCGGTGCGGGTGAAATCGCGTCCCGCGACGACGTGGTGAGCGAGCGCTTCGAAGAACCCGACGTCCACCTGCGCCGTCCGCACCCATTGCGGCGGCGCATCGGGTGAACGGTCCTCGCCATCGACCTCGAACGGGACTGACCGATGCTCCATGCGCGGTAACGCGCTCCCTACTGCGACGCCGGAGATGCCCGGTTCCGCTCGAAGACTCGCGACCAGGGCGCGCTGCTCCGCGGCCGTGCGCTCGACGAGATCGCGCCGTGCACCGTCGCTCGCCCGCCCGTCGTCCGGCATCCGGAACTGCACGGCGAGATACTCGGCCGCTGGAATCCCCGCGAATCGATCGGACTCGCCCACCGTCGACCGATCGGCAATCGCGAGTGCAAATCCGATGGCGGCGACGGAGATGGCGATGTCCGCCACGATGAGTGCACCAGTGACCCGACCAAATCGCACGCCCGACGTTTCTCGCATGTGCTGATGCACGGCTTTGCCCGTGATCCGGATCGCGGGAACGACTCCAGCCACAGTTGCGCTGATGGCGGCGAACAGCAGTGCGCGCGTCAGATCGCCAGCCGTGATGTCGAGCGATAGCCAATATGGAAGCGCGGTTTGGCCGGCGATCGCCGCGAGATTCACATGCTGGAGTCCCCACCCGATCGCGAACACGCCGACTCCGGCTGCGACCATCGCCAGCACGAGCGCCTCAACGAAGATTTGCGAGATGATGCGCGCACGACTCGCACCGAGGGCAGTGCGAACAGCCATTTCGCGGAATCGCGTAGCGGTCCTGGCGAAGATCAACATCGCCACATTGGCGCACGCCACGAGGAGCAGTACGATGCTCAGCAGTTGTACGAATCGATATTCCAACAGCGATTCGAATCCGCCGCGCGGCAGCCCCAAGTACAGCAGCCCGAATGGGACGACTTCGGGACGCAGGCGCGCACGCGCCTTCGGCTCGTCAGCGGCCGGCGACAGTCCTCTCGCGCTCAATTCCACCTGCGCCTGTTCCGCGGAGATGCCATCGGCGAGGCGACCGATGATTCGCACGGGTGAGAGGGCTCCGCCGGCCGCGGTCGACTGCGACGGGAGCGGCAACCAGAGTTGCTCATTCGCCGGAAATCGAAAACCGGCTGGCATCACTCCAACGACGGTGCGCATTTCGCGGCCGATTCGAACGCTGCGCCCGAGGACGCTCGGGTCGGAGCCGAAGCGCGACTCCCACAGACTGTGTCCGAGCACGACGACCGCAGGCGCCGTGGGTTCTGCGTCGGTCGCGTTCAGCGCGCGGCCGAGCTGCGGGATCGCGTGGAGCATGGGGAACGCGGCGGGCGAGAGCTCCGTGCCCGGCACTGACGCCGCGCTCCGGTCCTCGGAGCCGACATTGTACGACGACGTCCGAAACGCGGCCATCATAGAGAAGGACTGCAGCGTCGCTTTCCAGAATGCGAAATCCTCGTAGCTCGTTACATCGACGCTGCTCGTCGCCGGATTCCACAAACGGATCGCGCGCACTCGGCGTCCTTTGTCTCCAGGGAGCGGCGCTTCCACGGCGTTCGCCAAGTGCGCCGGCGCAATTCCGACCGGGATGCCGACGCCGAGCGCGAACACCGCCGCCAGACTCAGGAGCGGATGCTTGACGAGCATGCGCAGGGCGAGCTTCACGTCGAGCCAGGAAAAGCGGACTTGATCGAGCGTTTGCAAGCCGCGCGACAGGCGCGCTTCAGCGCGGTGCGTATCGACGTGGCCGAACTCACGGCGCGCCTGATGCGCGGCCCGGTCTTCGGACAATCCGCTCCGTACGAGATCGGCGGCCCGCATCGCGATATGGTGCTCGAACTCTTCGTGAATCTCCGACTCGACGTCGTCACGATGGAGCACGGCGCGAACGAGTGTGCGCATTCGCGCGATGAGCGCTCGTCCAGAGAACGGAAGCACGCTCAAATCTCCTGTGGGGTCGCGCTCAGCGCGAGCGTGATCGCGGCAGCGAGTCGGCTCCAGCTCGCCTTCTCCTCGCCATACCGTCGGCGGCCGAGCGACGAGAGCGTGTAGAACTTCGCGCGCCGATTGTTGTCCGAGGTTCCCCAGTGACTCTCGATCAGTCCTTGTCGTTCCAGCCGGTAGAGCGCGGGATAAAGCGCGCCCTGCTGAACGACAATCGCGCCGCCGGAGATCTGCTCGATCCGCAGCAACACGCCGTATCCGTGCACCTCTCCGAGCGAAATCGCCTTGAGGATGACGACGTCGAGGTTGCCTGGCAGAAGGTCAACTTGTCGCGCCACAGGCTCTCCTATGCGATATAGGAGAAGCCTAGATCCTCTCTCCTATGTTGGCAAGGGGAGTAGTCTCCAGTCCCCAGCAGCACCGCCACGACTTTGCGCCGAGGGCCTGCCGACCCAGGTTGTGCTCGACGCGAATACGTGGATGCTTACTCGCCGGCATTCCACCCGATCTGCATCTGGCTTCTAAGGCGCGCGGGCAAGGCGGGTTCGGGTCCGCCATCGCTGATCGAGAGCGCCGCGAGGTCGACGATGTCGCTGCGGACGTCTTGAACGATGCCGACGGGAGCTACACCTCCCGAGGCGCGCCCGTGAATCCAGTTGGTGAGCACGATGACGACAAGGTCGCGCTCCGGATCGATCCACATCGATGTCCCAGTGAAGCCAGTGTGTCCGAATGCGCGACTCGACAGATAATGACCGCAGCTTCCCGATCCGGGACAGGTTTCCCACCCCAGTCCGCGCCATCCCGGCCCCGGCTCTGTGAACGCGCGGGCAACGCGGTCGGCGAAAAGTCTCGTGCGCCCCGCGACGCCTCCATCGAGCATGATCTGAGCGAACACGGCGAGATCATTCGCGGTGGAAAACAGTCCCGAGTTGCCTGCCACACCGCCGAGTGCGCGCGCCGTGGGGTCCTGCACCTCGCCAGGTGCGACTGCCGTTTCGGTGGGAGCGATGCGTCCACGTAGCGAGAGTGGCGGCCGAAACATCGTCGAGCGCATGCGGAGTGGAGTGTAAACCGTTCGCTGCACGAATTGGTCGAGCGTTTCGTGTGTGATGCGTTCGATCACGAAGCCCAGCACATCGAACCCAAGGTCGGAGTATTCGTATTCCGAGCCTGGCGCGTGAACGAGGCTCGTCGCCAGCACCGCATTTCGTGCCGACTCGAAACCGGCGCCCTTCGGAAAATCACGTCCGGCCGGCAAACCCGATCGATGCGTCAACAGATCGCGAATCGTGACTTCGTTCTTCGCTCCTCCGCTGAATGCCGGCAAGTAGTGCGTCACACGTTCGTCGAGCCGCAACTTTCCACGATCGACGAGGACCATCGCGGCCGCGGTCGTGGCGACCACTTTGGTCAGCGATGCGAGATCGTACATCGTCCGCTCGGCGTCGACCGCGGTTCCCGATTGCCAATCCAGGGTGCCGTAGCCACGCTCCCAGACGATGCCGCCGTGCCTCGCGACGATCACCGCGGCGCCGGGGAAGCCCTCGGCGCGAATGCCGCTGAGCACGACATCGTCGATCATCGCCAATCGCGACCGGGACATTCCTACGGACTCGGGCGTCACACGAGGCAGGGCCGCGCGACCGCTTCCCCCGGTGTTACGGGCCGGTGAAGCTGCACCAGAAAGGAGTGCGGCGACCGTGAGGAAATGCAGCCAACGAAGCATCGAACGCAGACGACTCCCACGCGACGGTTGCGCCGCGTCAATGTCTACCGAACGCGGCATCGGAGAGGATTCCGCTGTCCGACGATGATACCGTCGAATCGGTCCCGAGTTCAATTGCCGCTGAACGCCTTCGAGAGGCGATCACACGCCGCTTCGCAGCGACGACAGGCTTCGGCGCAAATGCGGTGGTGCTCATGGTGAGCCGCGTGCCGCTGACATTCGCGGCCGCACACGCGACAGGCCTCGGCGCACGCATTCACCTGTGCGCGCAGGAGATCGAGGTCCTGTTCGGTCTGTCGCGTCACGACCTGCCTCGTGACCTCGCAGACGGCGGTGCAATCCAGGCAGAGCGTGATGCTCTTGATGAGATCTCTCAACTCCGCCTGGCCCAGAGAATCGTCGGCGCAGGCCGTACAGACCTGCGCGCAGTCGACGCACGCCTCAATGCAGTCGATCATCGTTGTTTCGTCAGGCTCCTCGACTCGCTTCCGAGGATTGAGGTCCAACATTCGCCGAATCAGCTGCTCGGTGCTCTGCGTCGTGGCCATGGTCGCCGTCGCTGAAGATGAAGGAGTGGTGTCCACCGGGCGCGCGGTGGAGCGAGTCATATGCCGTTGGGGCGAGTGCTCAGCGCGCGCGGCCGCACAACAGCGTGCACTGCTACAGCGGATTGCTGGCGCGCATCGTGCTGCGACGCGGCGCCAGCGAATCCCACCATTTCTTGAAGTCGGCACACCTCTATCGGTTCGAACGAGCGCGTCCGTCGCCGACGTCGGGAGGTACCAATGGCACAACAGCACCAACTGCTCGTCATCGACAATCCGGAAAAGCTCCTTCATGTGTCGACGCGTCGAACATTCCTGAAGACGCTGGCCGCCGGCGGCACGATCGTGATGCTGCCCTCGCTTTTCGGTGCGCGCGGCGCCGGAAGTGAGGTGAACCCGAGTGCATGGAGGAATGGGATTCAGCTCGACCTGTCGACCGATACGGGCATCCTCAACTATGCGTTCGCGCTCGAGCAATTCGAGGCTGCGTTCTATACGGCGGTGGTCGCGTCCGCGGGATTTCGGACGTTTACGCCCGAGCAGCAAGAGGTGTTCGCCGATCTCCGCAATCACGAGGTCATTCATCGCGAGTTTCTGCGCGCCGCGCTCGGTAAGAGCGCGATTCCTGCCATCGAGCTGAATCGAACCGCGCTAGCGACTGCTACGGGCGACATCGCGACTGTACTCCGCAGCGCGGAGTCGTTGGAAGATCTCGGGGTATCGGCCTTCAACGGCGCCGGCAAGTACCTCACGGACGCCGCGCATCTCACGCTCGCGGGCAAGATCGTCTCGGTCGAAGCCCGGCACGCGGCAGCGATTCGCGACATGCGCGACGCGATGGGCGTTGTGACCGGCGCTGCCGCGGGGACGCGGTTCGCCGGCGACGACGTCGTCAAGCCGCCGGGTGATGCCTATCAAGGACTCGACGTCAAGCTCGAGCCTGGTGCTGTCCTGACGCGCGCGGCCGCGACAGGATTGCTCTCGACTCCCGTCTCGATCGCCAAGCCTCCGCGCGCCGCGAAGGGCACACCCGACTCGGGTCCTCCGTCGCCGACGCCGTGATCTGAATCGTGCTCCGATGCCGACCCACCGTCGGCTACTCTGCGACCGCCATCCGTGAGGACGACCGACATGAACGATAACGAAACTCTGATCGGGTCGATCGAACCCGATATCAAGCATCGCCTCGGCGACCGGGCGTACCAGATGGCCCACGGCGCCGACACGAGTAGCGCCGTGCGCGCCGGACTGACGATGGCGTCGGTGCCCGTGATGCTCGCGGCTCTGGCTCGAGACCTCAACGCACAATCCGCGAGCGTCACGAGCGTGCTCAACTTCGCGCTCATGCTCGAGATCTTCGAGAGCGAGTTCTACAAGGCCGTTCTGGGCACGACCTCGTCGGCGGCACACAAGGCGGCCTTCGCCGGCGTCCGAGGAAAGGTGAGCGGGCTCGCAGGAGCAACCGCGGCACTCCAGCAAATACAAAAGCATGAGGCTTCACATATTGCATTCCTGGAAGCGAACGGCGCGACGAACTCTCACAAACTGTCCGCCGACAGCTTCGACTTCACCGGCGGAAAAGGATCAGGAACGGGACCGTTCGCCGCGGCTGGCTCGGATCTCGACGTTCTGCTCCTGATGGCGCAGGGCGTCGAGGACACGGGCGTTCGAGCATTCAAAGGCCAGGCGCCAAATCTCTTGGCGGCCGGTAATCCAGTCGTGCTCGAAGCGGCGCTTCGAATTCATTCCGTCGAAGCGAGACACGCGTCGAAGATTCGTCGCATGCGCCGACAACACGGCGCCCCAGCGACGGTGAGACTCAGCGGTGCGATCAGGGGAGGAGGCAGCGCGGCCGCAGGAGCGAGCAACATCCCGAGCCTTGGTGCGGCCGCGGTGACGGCCTTGTCCGCGATCTACGCTGGTGACGACAACACGACGCAGGCGGGAGTCAACCTGACGACGCTCCCAAACCTGCCGAGTGGAATCGATGTCACAGCAGCCGCGCAGGAAGCATTCGACGAGCCGCTGACGCGAGCCGAGATCACGGCGATCGTTCAGCCATTTTTCAAAGTGCCGATCCCCAGCGCCTGATGAAGGCAATCGTCGTCACGGACCAGACAGCAGGAACGGCCGGGATGAAGCTGGTGGAACGGCCCGACCCGAAGGCGGCGATAAACGACGTCGTTGTTGAGGTGCACGCGTCGGGATTCGTCGGGACAGAGTTGACCTGGCCGTCGACGTGGACTGATCGCCTCGATCGTGACCGAACACCGTCGATCCCCGGGCACGAGCTGGCCGGAATCGTCACCGCCCTCGGCGACGGCACGACGGGGCTCTCGCTGGGACAGCGAGTCTTCGGCCTCGCGGACTGGTATCGCGATGGTACCCTGGCCGAAGCCGTGGCGATGGAGGCACGCAACCTTGCGCCGCTGCCGGGGGACGTCGACTTCACGGTGGGCGCGAGCCTGCCGATCTCGGGCCTCACCGCATGGCAGGGACTGTTCGAGCACGGCCGCCTCGAGGCAGGGCAGAGCGTGCTCGCGCACGGCGCGGCCGGCGCAGTCGGGTCGATGGTGGCGCAGCTTGCGCGAGAGGCCGGCGCTCACGTCATCGGCACGGGCCGCGCTGCCGATCGTCAGAAGGCACTCGACTTCGGCGCGCACGAGTTCATCGATCTCGAAAACGACGCTCTCGAAGACATCGGCGAAGTCGATCTCGTGTTCGATCTCATCGGCGGCGACATCGGGAAGCGCTCCGCGCGCCTCGTTCGACGCGGAGGAACGCTGGTGTCCATCGTCGGGCCGTCGGAGGCGCGACCCGTCGACGGTCTGGCGATCGACTTCGTCGTCGAGGCCAATCGTGGCCAACTGCGTGAGATCGTTCAGCGCGTGCGAGACGAACGACTGCGAACGAACATCGGCACGGTCGCAACGCTCGACGACGCCGTCGCTGCTTTCAACGCGACCACGCGACGCCCGGGGAAAACGGTCATTCGCGTTCGTTCATGAGCGACGCGCACGTCCGCGACTTGCCGCCCAAG
>Ga0070679_100000749_pt1 | contig 28066 bp, 21 predicted proteins | sample KBSC63BmetaG_FD_65652 | JGI IMG/M metagenome (GOLD analysis project Ga0070679, IMG submission 65652) | Corn rhizosphere microbial communities from Kellogg Biological Station, Michigan, USA - KBS C6-3B metaG | ecosystem: Host-associated > Plants > Roots > Rhizosphere | place: USA: Michigan... | reverse complement strand
GCCAGCACCATCGACGCCGCCCAAGGCGCGACCATCGACGACGGCCTGCTGCTCGCACGGCCCGGCCTGGACCGCACCCGCCTCTACGTCGGCCTCACCCGCGGACGCCACACCAACCACGTCTACCTCGCACCCGTCGCCGAACCCGAAATCCGAGCCCGCGGCAGCAGCGAACGCCCCCTCGACCCCGCCGCCTCCCTCCACGCGATCCTCGACACCGCCGACGACAGCACCGCCGCCACCCCCTGGCTTCCCGACAGCCCCAGCGCACCGACACCGCACTGGGCTCTGCACTCCACCCTTGAGCAGCAGTACGCCCAAGCCGCCGCCCGCGACTCGGCTTGTGGCGCCCTCGCAAGTCACCGTGACGACAGCTACGAGCGTGCCCTGCACGATGAATATCACCGCAGTTTGGGCGGTGGGCGCGGCCGATAGGTTCGCCAGCAAGACCTCCTGACGACCGCACAAATTGCACCTCCGGGCGGCCGGTGTCTCAGTAAGGCACGACCTCCGGTCGGCATGCCGCGGCCTGTCGTGGGCGTTATTCATCACAGAATTTGACGTTCGCGCCGCTGAGCGCGCCGGAGTACGTGCCTGAGGCGACAGTTAGGCAACGCCAGGCGGGCCGCCGCGACCGTTGGGGTGAATTGCGGTCGAGGTCTTGATATCGCGGCACGAGGGGTCTACGTTGCGCTCGCGCCTAGCCAGCGCGGAATGCCAACTTCCGACTGACTGGCGGGGCCACGGCCACGGCTAGCCGGGATGCAAGGGGGGACGATGTCCTATTCCTCTGGCTCATCGCGCATGTTCTCGCAGAGGCGGGCGGCGATGCGAACCGCTGGTTCCGCGTTGTTCACTCCGACGGAGTCACCCCGAACGTCAGCTACGGCTACGACGCGGCCGGCCGGCGCACCAGCATGACCGACGGCACCGGCACCACCAGCTACAGCTACGACTCTCTGAACCGGCTCACCGGGCAGACCAACGGCGCCGGGCATGCCGTCGGCTACGGCTACGATCTGGCCAACAACCTGACCGGCCTGACCTACCCGAACGGCAAGACCGTCACCCGCGGCTACGACAACGCCAACCGGCTGACCTCGGTCAGCGACTGGCTCGGGCACACCACCCAGCTCGGCTACGACCAGAACAGCAACCTGACCAGCCAGACCTATCCGAACGCCATCGTCGCGACCGGCACGTTCGACGCGGCCGACGAGAACACCGCGATCAGCGACACGCTCAACGGTGGCACCCTGGCGAGCTTCACCTACACCCGCAACAAGATTGGCCAGCTCACCGGCGACACCTCCACCGGGCTGGGACAACCGGCGCAGACCTACGGCTACGACAGTCTCAACCGGCTCACCGGCGTCAACACCGGCACCTACAGCTACGACAACGCCGACAACCTCACCGGCCTGACCTCCGGCGCCACGCTCGCCTACGACACCGCCAGCCAGGTCACCAGCATGAGCAGCGGGGGCAGCAGCGTCGCCTACAGCTACAACGCCGACGGCGACCGCACCCAAGGCGGCGTCCCCGGCGGCGCCCTCTACGGCTACAGCTACGACCAAGCCGACCGGCTCACCAAGACCAGCAGCCTCGGCGGCGCCCAGGGACTGATCGGCGCCGGGCAGTTCACCAGCCTCGCCGCCAAGTCCGACGGCACCGCCTGGGCCTGGGGCTACAACGGCATGGGCGAACTCGGCAACGGCACCACCACCAACTCCACCACCCCGGTGCAGGTCAGCAACCTCACCGGCGTCACCGCCGTGTCCGGCATGGGCTACTCGAGCATGGCCCTGCGCTCCGACGGCACCGTCTGGGACTGGGGCGACAACGCCTACGGCGAACTCGGCAACGGCACCACCACCACCTCCTCCGTCCCGGTGCAGGTCCAGAACCTCACCGGAGTCACCGCGATCGCCGGCGGCGCCTACCACGGCGTCGCGTTGAAGTCCGACGGCACCGTCTGGACCTGGGGCTACAACGCCGACGGCCAGCTCGGAAACGGGACCACCACCAACACCACCACCCCCGTGCAGGTCAGCGGGCTGACCGGCGTCATCGCCATCGCCGCCGGCGGCTTCCACACCCTCGCTGTCAAGTCCGACGGCACCGTCTGGGCCTGGGGGTGGAACAACTACGGCCAGCTCGGCAACGGCACCACGACCGACTCCACCACCCCGATCCAGGTCAGCGGCCTGACCGGTGTCACCCAGGTCGCCGGCGGCTCCGACCACAGCCTCGCCGTCAAGTCCGACGGCACTGTCTGGGCCTGGGGCTATAACAACTATGGCCAGGTCGGCGCCGGTGGGCGCACGGTGCTCAGCCCTCAGCAGGTGACCGGACTGACTTCGATGACCGAGGTCGCCGGCGGCGGCGCGCACAGCCTCGCGCGGAAGTCCGACGGCACCGTCTGGGCTTGGGGCTACAACAAGTACGGCGAACTGGGCAACGGCTCCACGACGAACTCCTCCACCCCCGTCGAGGTCAGCAACCTCACCGGAGCCACCGCGATCGCCGCTGGCTCCGACCACAGCATCGCCCTGCTTCCCAGCAGCGGCGTCGAGGACTGGGGCAACGGCCAGTACGGCCAGCTCGGAGACGGCAGTACCGCCAACTCCTCCACCCCCGTCGCTGTCAATAACCTCACCGGTGTCCAAGGCGAAGCGACCCTCGGCACCTACAGCTACGACGGCGACGGCCTACGCGCCAGCAAGACGGTCAACGGCGCTACCAGCCAGTACGCCTGGGACCTCTCCGGCGGCACGGCGCTGCTACTAGCGGACGGCGCGACCAGCTACGTTTACGGCGCCAACGGCGCGCCCATCGAACAGATTGACGCGAATGGCACGCCGACCTACCTGCAGCACGACCAGCTCGGCAGCACCAGACTGATCACGGACGCAGCCGGAAACGTGACGGCGACTTATAGCTACGACTCCTACGGAAACACCAGCACCCATACCGGAACAGGCACAACTGCCTTCCTCTACGCCGGTCAATACGAAGATAGTGAATCGGGTCTTTACTACTTGCGCGCCCGCTACTACGACCCGAACTCCGCCGACTTCGTCACTCGCGATCCCCTCGCATCAATTACGGGTTCGCCTTACAGTTATGCGTTGGACAGTCCGCTGAGCTTCACTGATGCCACGGGCCTAGCGACAAGCGGCTACTGCGCTTCCGGTAGTCTCACCGTTGGATTTGCAGTCTATAACGCCTCCGTATGCCTCATCAAGACAGACAACGACAAGGAGGTGGGAGCCACCGTTACGCTGGGCGGAAGCCTCGGCCAAACGTCTAATTTCTGGCAGGCAGTCCTGAAGTACGTTGCCAACAATCCGATTGGCGCATTGGCGAGCCTCTTTTCCGAAGCAGGCGGTGCCGCCTATCAGTCCAGTAACGCCACCCACCTATGCGAACTGCGGGGCAAGTTCTCGTATAAGCAGGCGTCCCTGGGTTTGTTCGGATGGGGTGCTTCGAAGTTGAGCTTCACCAACCACCATGGCTTGAGTGGAAGTGAGTACGAGGTCGGGAAGGCCGGCTTTGGTTTCTCTGCTTCAGAGGGGCTATCCAACACGTGGCTCTACAGGTTCCCTAACGGCAGTTTGCGGGCTCGAGCCGTCTCAGACTTCATTGACAACATTAGTGAGGTTAATCCTCTCAGCTGGTTCGGGTTCTAATTTCGAAGCTAAATATTCCAGTGCGCACTGTCTCCTGCGGTGCCTTCAATTGCGAGCTCTCGGCCAGAGCGACCCGCAGAATTATTCGGCATCATCTCTCTATTCTTCACGAACTGCTAGCCAGTTTCGGCGGAACAGGTAGCACGGTTACGGGCTTCACACTCGGAAGCTATGTATTCGCATTTCCGCGGCCGTGGGGGGTGCCATCGACCCGTACGCTCTTTTCTCTAAGGCTCCGCGGCCAGGTGCACCGTGAAGGCGCAGGCGCTCGCTTTTGCTGGCGAATTGTTCGTTCCCGTATTTCGATTATGACTGACTATCAATGCACGGAGATGCAGTTATTGGAAGAGTGGCTTCAACTGCTGGGCGACAAGTTGAACTCAGTAGACCCGCCGCCTGAGTCGAGTTTCAGTGAGTAGGGCGGTCCATGCCTGTCTTGTCTAGTGGCCGCAGGGATGCCCTAGAACCAATCTCCAAGGCCTCCCACTGACCTTACTTCGGTCGCGCTCATGTACAAACCCATTGAAGCTTTCTGCTTGCTGGACCCGACCGCGCAAACGGCATGTCGCGTCCCCGCGGTTGCAGTGTCACCAGGAAGCGGGCTGGGACGTCCTGTGCGCCGGGTCGTCTCCTTCGATGACATCGCCGTTCCAACTACGGGTCAACCGCGGCTAGCGATCACGTCCCCGCGAGTGGTGTAGCTCGTCGCGTGCTGCTCTGCGAGTGAGTGCAACTATGCCGTAGCGGCGATCCTCCGTTTCGTGGTCTTGGTTGGCGGGGCTGTCTTTGCTTCCAGGACGGTCGGTGGGGGCGGGTTGAGCAGCGCCATGGAGGCTTCGGATAGGTAGCGCCGGTCGCTGTCTTGCCATTCGTCGTGCGCCTCGATGAGCACGCAGGCGGACAGTCGCAGCAGGCTGTCGATGTTCGGGAAGATGCCGACGACGTCGGTGCGTCGTTTGACCTCCCGGTTGAGCCGCTCGAGGGGGTTGGTCGACCAGATCTTCTGCCAGTGCGCGAGCGGGAAGTCGGCGAACGCGGTCAGGTCGGCCTTCGCGTCGGTGAGCATTTGCGCGACGGCGGGGAACTCCCCGGCGAGCAGGTCAGCGACGTTGTCGAGCTGCTCGCGGACCTTCGGGCCGTTGGGTTGGGCGAAGATCGTGCGGATGGTGGCGGCGACCATCTCGGCGTGACCCTTGCTGACTTTGGCGAGTGCGTTGCGCATGAAATGGACGCGGCAGCGCTGCCAGGCGGCGCCCTGCAGGATCGTCGCGATGCCGGCAGTGAGCCCGCGGTGGGCGTCGCTGATGACGAGCTGGACGCCGTGCAGGCCGCGGTCCCGGAGGTCGCGCAGGAACTCCGTCCAGAACGGCTCGGTCTCACTGTCTCCCACGGCGCAGCCCAGCACTTCGCGTTTGCCGTCGGCGGACACGCCGGTGGCGATCACGACCGCTTGGGAGACGACCCGCTGGTTGATCCGGACCTTGCAGTAGGTCGCGTCGCAGAACACATAGGGGAACGGCTGCTCATCGAGCGGCCGGGCTCGCCACGCGGCGACCTCACTGTCGAGCTTCGCGCAGATCCGGCTGACTTCGCTCTTGCTGATCCCGGTCCCGCCGAGCGCGACGACCAGGTCGTCGACCCGCCGAGTGCTCACACCTTCGACGTAGGCCTGCATCACCACCGCGTGCAGCGCGACGTCGATGCGCCGGCGTGGGGCGAGCAGCGCCGGGAAGAACGACCCGGTCCGCACCTTCGGGATCTTCACCGTCAGATCACCCGCGGTCGTCGTGACCAGCTTGTCGCGGGTGCCGTTGCGCTGCGTGGTGCGGGTCTCGGAACGTTCGTGCGGTTCGGCACCGATGAACGCCGTCGCTTCGGCGTCGACGAGCGTCTGCAGCATCGTGCCGAGCAGCCGACGCATCAGGTCGTTGTCGTCGGCGCTGCGTATCATTTCCAGCAGCTCGAGCAGGGCAGACTGGTCCAGGGCCATCGCGTTGATCCTCTTTCCGTGAGCAACTTTGGTCGGTTACTCACAGAGCCTCACGCGGTGGCCCCTCAACATCTGGGACCGACACGAAGCCGGCCCCGATCAGGAGCCCGAGTTACACCACCCGAAGGGACTCACCCGCGGCTAGCGGTGGAGAGGGTGGATGGAGAGGGAGTCGACTCATCAACAACAGCCCGAAGGGCTGACTCAGCGTCGCGACCGGCCGAGGACACAGCACAGGACTTCTCAAGCGTGGTCGTCGGGGATCACGAGGCGGGTTCCACCGTCAGCGCGACTCGATACGTGATCATCGTTTTCGCTGCGCTCGCGACCTGCGGCACCTTGCCAGACGTCAGCGGCGCCTCCATCAAGAGATCGTCTACACGCCGCCTGCTGCGCTCTGACTATCAACATCGGCGGCCACCTCCGTGCTGAGCCGTCAGGGCTGGTACGCGCCGAGCAAATTCTGAGGCGCGCCTGGCGAGGGGTGACAAACCGGGCATGAGGAGGCCCGGTCACGAAACTGGTCACGGAATCCCCGGCGAACCGGGGTAACTCCCGGTTACGGCCGGTCCCGCATTAGGGCTCTGACCTGCACGAACGCGCCCGAAGGGTCAACCGCGGACAACCAGAAACAGCCGCCTGTGCCAGTTCAAATCCCACCTCCACCGCCAGCCGGCCGGGAGGCGCCGACGACCCGGTAGTGGTAGTCGGCGTCGCCGAGCATCGCGTCGATCGCGATCAGCCGCTTGAGGTAGTGGCCGACGGCCAGCTCGTCGGTCATGCCGATACCGCCGTGGGTCTGGACGGCGGCTTCGCCGATGCTGCGGCCGAGGGTGCCGACCTGGGCCTTGAGCACCGCGATGTCGCGGGCCGTCGCGCGCCCGGCCTCGACCAGGCCCGCCGTGTGCAGCAGGGTGGCGCGGGCCTTGGTGTAGGCGATCTTCATGTCGGCCAGCCGGTGCGCGACCACCTGGAAGCTGCCGATCGGGACGCCGAACTGGTGCCGCGTCGCGGCGTAGTCGCTGGTCTGGCGCAGCAGCGCACCCATCGCGCCTACCGCCTCGGCGGCCAGGGCGACGACCGCGTCGCGAAGGGCGCCGGTGAGCGCGGCGTACGCCTCGGTGCTCACGCACGCGTCGGCGGCCACCTCGACCGAGTCGAAGACGATGTGCCCCGCGCTGCGGCCGTCGATGGTCCGGAACGGTGTGAGGTGTACGCCGGGCGCGTCGGGCGCCACGAGCAGCACGGCCAGCCCGCCGCGCGATCCGGGGTCGCTGCCGACGCGGGCGGTGACCACGAGGATGTCGGCCTCCGGTGCGCCGAGGACTAGGCGCTTCTCGCCGTCGAGTTGGTAGCTCTGGGCAGACGCCTTGGCGCGCAGCGCCACCATCGACGGGTCCGGCGTGCCGGTGCCCTCCTCGTGGGCGAGGGCACCGAGAGCCTCGCCGGCCATGATCTTCGTCAGCCAGCGCCGGGCGGCAGGGTGGTCTGTTGCGCAGGCGAGGATGCCCCCGGCCAGCAGCACAGAGGACACGTAGGGCTCGACCAGCAGGTGCTCGCCGAACGGCTCGCCGACGGCGACCAGGTCGACGACCGACCCGCCGCCGCCGCCGCACTTTGCGGGGAACGGCAGGGCGAGCAGGCCGAGCTCGGCGAAGTGCTGCCAGACCGCTGCCGAGTAGGGTCGCCCGCTCGCGAGCAACGCCTGGCGCTCGGCGAACGTGTAGTGGCGCTGCAGGTAGCGCGCGACGCTCTCGCGCAGCATCGCCTGCTCGTCGGTGAAGGTGAAGTCCACGTCTCCCTCTCAGCGGGCCGCGACGGTGCGGGCGATGAGGTCCCGCTGCACCTCGTTGGTGCCCGCGTAGATGGAAGCCGCGCGGCTATTGAGGTAGTACGGCAGGGCGACCAGGTCGAAGTCGTCGCCGAGCAGGTCGGCACCCGAGCCGACGTGCAGCGCCTCGAGCTGCAGCGGCAGCGCCTGGAGTCCCGACACCTTCGCCATCATCGCCGTCAGGCGTTGCGTGAGCTCCGAGCTCATCGTCTTGTTGAGCGACGGGAACGCCAGGTCGGCCGCGATCGGGTGGCCGCTGACCGCAAGCTTTTCCACGTGCTCCATCGACGCCACCTCGGCCTCCAGCTCGCCGAGCTCGCGCTGGAACACCGGATCGTCGGCGAGCCGGCCGCCGAAGGGCGAGGTCCGCGCCGCGGCGGCTGTGCGGATGGTGTCGACGAAGGCGTAGAGCGACGGACTGGAGGTCGAGCCGCCGCGCTCGTGGGTCAGCAGGTGCTTGGCGACCGCCCATCCTTCGTTCTCGGCACCCACCCGCCCCGACCGGGGGACGCGCACGTCCTCGAAGAACACCTCACACTGCTCCGGCAGGCCGTCGAGCCCGACGATCGGCCGGATCTCGAGCCCCGGCAGGTCGAGGTCCTCCAGCAGCAGGAACGTGATGCCCTGCTGCTTGCGGCCCTCTGTGCTGGTGCGCACCAGCATGAACATCCGGTTGGCCCGATGGGCCAACGTCGTCCAGATCTTGCTGCCGTTGAGGATGTAGTCGTCGCCGTCGGCCACGGCGCTGCAGCTCAGCGACGCCAGGTCCGACCCCGCACCGGGCTCGGAGTAGCCCTGCGTCCAGTAGTCGTCGCCGGACAGGATGCCCGGCAGGTGTCGGCGCTTCTGCTCGTCGGTGCCGAGGTCGATCAGCAGCGGGCCGATCATCTTCAGGCCGTTGGGCAGCAGCGGCGGCAACTGGCGACGCGCGTGCTCCTCGGCGAAGACGTAGCGCTGCTCGACCGACCAGCCGGTGCCGCCGTACTCCACCGGCCAAGCCGGCGCAGCCCAGCCCCTCGCGTAGAGGATCTTGTGCCACGCCATGACCTCGTCGAAGGGCGAGAAGACGCTGGTCAGCTTGCGCCCGGCCTCCCGGATGGCCTCCGTGGGCGCGGTGTCGAGGAAGTCGGCGACCTCTCGGCGGAAGGCGTCCAGCTCGGGGCCGGTGCTCAGGTCCATGGCGCCAGGATGTCCCACCGTTCGCTGCATCCCGTCGGTGGTCACCCATCGGAGTTCGGCCTCGGCGTACGACTATCCCTACGTGACCCGTTCCTCGCGCTGGCCGCCCCGGCAGAGCCGGTCGCTCCGGACCCGGCGTTCGCCACCGCCCTGCGCGCGCGCATCGAGCGCGCCCTCAACCTGCCCCCGGGAGTCGCCGTGAGCACCCAGACCGTGCAGACCGCTGCCCCTGCCGCGACCGCCGGCATCACGCCGTACCTCGCGGTTGCCGACGCTCGACGCGCGCTGGAGTGGTACGCCGGCGCGCTCGGCGCCAGCCCGCTCGGTGAGCCGATCGTCATGCCCGACGGCCGGGTCGGCCACGCCGAGATCGCCGTTGCCGGCGCGCGGGTCATGCTCTCCGACGCGCACCCGGAGATCGGCGTCGTTGCGCCGCAGCCGGGTGCCGGCGCGACCGTCACGCTGCACGTCGACGTGCCCGACGTCGACGCGCTCGTCGCGCGGGCCGTCGGCGCGGGAGCCGTGCTCGAGCGGGAGCCGGGCGACAACCCCTACGGGCGCATCGGCGTCGTGCGGGACCCGTTCGGCCACCGGTGGATGCTCAACACCCCGCCGGCGGTGCCGCAGCCGGAGCGCACCACCCACGGTGCCGCATCGGCGCCGGGCGACGTGGTCTACGTGACGATGGAGACGCCGGACAGTGCCCGGGCGCGGGCGTTCTACGGCGCGGTGCTCGGTTGGACGTTCCACCCGGGCCGCGTCGAGGACGGTTGGGGGGTCGACTCGCCGACACCGATGACCGGCCTGTCCGGTGGCCACGAGCGACCGGCCATCGTGCTGATGTACCAGGTCGACGACATCCACGCGGCGGTCGCGCGGGTGCGCGCCGCCGGCGGCACGGCGACCGACCCCGAGGTCCAGCCCTACGGCATCAGCGCCGAGTGCACCGACGACCAGGGCACCCGCTTCTACCTCGGCCAGATCTGAGGAGAGGTCTCAGATCAGGCCGAGGGCGAGCATGGCGTCCGCAACGCGGATGAAACCCGCGACGTTGGCGCCGAGGACGTAGTTGCCGGGAGCGCCGTACTCCTCGGCGGTTTCGGCGCAGCGCTGGTGGATGCCGGACATGATCTCGGCGAGCCGCTCCTCGGTGTGTTCGAAGGACCAGGAGTCGCGGCTGGCGTTCTGCTGCATCTCCAGCGCGCTGGTCGCGACCCCGCCGGCGTTGGCCGCCTTGCCGGGGCCGAACAGCACGCCGGCTTCGAGGAAGACGTGCACCGCCTCCGACGTGGACGGCATGTTGGCCCCCTCCGCGACGGCCCGGCAGCCGCCCCGCACCAGCTGCTCGGCGTCCTTGCCGGTCAGCTCGTTCTGGGTGGCCGAGGGCAGTGCCACGTCACACGGCACGTCCCAGATGCTGCCGCCCGCCTGGAAGTGCGCGTGGCCGCGCCTCTCGGCGTAGTCACGCACCCGGCCCCGCTCGACCTCCTTGACCTCCTTCAGCAGGTCGACGTCGATGCCCTTCTCGTCGACGACGTAGCCGTCGGAGTCGGAGCAGGCGACGACCGTGCCGCCCCGTTGGTGCACCTTCTCGATCGCGTAGATCGCGACGTTGCCCGACCCGGAGACGACGACCCGCTTGCCGTCGAGGTCCTCCCCGCGGGTGCGCAGCATCTCCTCGACGAAGAACACCGTGCCGTAGCCGGTGGCCTCCTTGCGCACCTGCGCGCCGCCCCAGGCGATGCCCTTGCCGGTCAGCGTGCCGGACTCGAAGCGGTTGGTGATGCGCTTGTACTGGCCGAACAGGTAGCCGAGCTCCCGCTCGCCGACCCCGATGTCGCCCGCCGGCACGTCGGTGTACTCGCCGAGGTGCCGGTAGAGCTCGGTCATGAACGACTGGCAGAACCGCATGATCTCCCGGTCGGACCGGCCGTGCGGGTCGAAGTCGGAGCCGCCTTTGGCGCCGCCGATCGGCATGCCGGTCAGCGCGTTCTTGAAGATCTGCTCGAAGCCCAGGAACTTGATGATCCCGAGGTAGACCGACGGGTGGAACCGCAGCCCGCCCTTGTAGGGGCCGAGCGCGGAGTTGAACTCCACCCGGAAGCCGCGGTTGATGCGGATCGCGTCGGCGTCGTCGACCCACGGCACCCGGAAGATGATCTGACGCTCGGGCTCGCAGATCCGCTCGATCATCGCGGCATCCACGTACTCCGGCCGTTTCGACACCACCGGGCCGAGGCTGTCGAGCACCTCGCGCACCGCCTGGTGGAACTCCAGCTCGCCCTGGTTGCGCCGCAGCACCTCCTGGTAGATCGGCTCGAGCTTCTCGTCCAGGACCGCCATGCGGATGCTCCTCACGTCGTACGCCGCAAGGCCAGGCTAGGTCCTGCAGCGATGATGTGCCGATGGACGAGGCGCCGCTTTCGCTGCCCGAGGACACCGTCGGCCTGCTCGAGGGGATCGCGACCACGCGCGCCATCCGCCGGTTCCGAGCGGAGCCGGTGCCCGACGAGGCGCTGTCGCTCATGCTGTTTGCGGCGACCCGCGCACCGAGCGGCTCGAACCGCCAACCGTTCCGCTTCCTGGTGCTGCGCGACGGCGAACGAGCAGCGCAGGCGAAGTCGTTGATCGGCACCGCCGCGCGCGCGGTCTGGGCGGCGAAGGCCAAGGCCGAGCATTACGACGAGGGCAGCGCACGCGTCCCCGACAGCCCGAAGGCGCGGCTGGCCGCGACGATGACCCGCTTTGTCGAGGAGTTCGAGTCGGTGCCGGTCCTCGTGCTGCCCTGCCTCGTGCGTTACCGCCCGCCCACGTCTACCGAGGGCGCGTCGGTCTACCCGGCCTGCCAGAACCTGCTGCTCGCGGCCCGCGCGCTCGGCTACGGCGGGGTGCTGACCGGCTGGCACCAGCCGGTCGAGCCGCAGCTGCGCGCGCTGCTCGACGTCCCCGACGACGTGCTGCTCGCCGGTGCGATCGCCCTCGGACGGCCGGAGGGGCGGCACGGGCCGGTGCGTCGGCGGCCGGTCGCCGAGCTGGTGTACGACGACGGGTGGGGCTGCTCGGCACCGTGGGCGCACGATCCGCCAGGGACCCGGTTCGCGGCCGCCGGACCGCCGAGGTCGCGCGTTTCCGGCAACCGGAGCAACGGCGCGTAGCACGTCGGAAGGGCGGCGCGTAGTCCCTTCTAGTACTACGGTGCGTAGTCGCCTTGACGGACTGTCCCCACCATCACTACACACAGTGACGACCACTTGGACGAGGGGGCTTAGATCCGGACGGCGCCGTGGCAACACGGCATTCGGTCGCCAGACCGTCCGGGGAGCTAGTGGCGAGACCGACCCGTCCCCGACGGGGGTGCCCACACCCCGAAGGGCAGGGCCCTCATGTCAGGACGCCTCGCCATCCCGTTCCCGGGGTGGCTCCATCGTGCACCGACCTGGGTGCGCAAGACTGCGGTAGGAGCGGGACTCGTCGGCGCGTTGGCCTTCGGTGCCGTCGGACCCAGCCAGGCCTTCGCCGACCCCGGCGGCGCCCCGAACGCCAACGCCGGTGCGAACGCCCAAGGCAGTGCCGGCTCCGCCGTCGGTGCCACCAACAGCAACGCCTCCGGCAACAGCGCCAATGCGCCGGGCCAGGTGAAGCAGAACCCCGGACCGACGGTGAGCAGCCAGGGCGGGATCCTCCTCACGTCGTTGACGACGACGTCGAGCACCGATAACACGAAGAACTACCCGAACCCGGGCGCGACCAAGGACAACCCGATCCCGCCGACCTACACCGGCGGCACCAAGACGGGCTCGACGGGTGACGTGAAGAGCGGCAGCGCCAACTCCCACGACACCGGCCAGTTCGGCGACGTCCACAATCCGCAGCCGCTGTCGACGGCGGACAAGAACTCCGGCGGGGCCAACGGCCAGTGCACGGGGACGAACAACGGTCCGTACTGCTCGACCCGCGACGGCACGCCCAGCCTGAACGGCAACGGCAACGGCAACGCCTACGGGAAGCCGTGTGCCGGATGCGTCGGCAGAGCCGACAACAAGAACCCGCAGGGCCAGAAGCCCGGCGGCAACGACCACAACGCCGGCTACGAGTGCGACAGCAACAAGGGCATCGGCAAGACCAATCCGGCGCACACCGGCTGCACTACGCCCACGTCTACCGCCTGCCCGCCGGGGACGGACCACGCGGGTCAGAACGTGACGCCGTGCGACAACCCGCCGAACGTCTGCCCGGCGGGGACGGACCACGCGGGTCAGAACGTGACGCCGTGCGACAACCCGCCGAACGTCTGCCCGGCGGGGACGGACCACGCGGGTCAGAACGTGACGCCGTGCGACGACATCACGGTCATCCCCGGGTGTGTCGTCACCGCGGAAAATCCCTGCACTACGCCTCCACCGGGGTGCGAGCCGACGGTGGCGAACAACTTCTGCAGTGACGTCCTCGGTGAGGTCAACCAGAAGCCGACCGTGGTCGATGGCGTCTCACTTCCGACGACCAACGAGCCGGGAGTGCAAGTGCTCGGCGAGAAGGTGACCCGCGGCAGCACACTGCCGTTCACCGGCACCGACGCGATCGGCCTCGCGACAACCTCGGCGCTGTTCCTGCTCGGCGGGTCCGTGCTGCTGTGGCTGGGCCGGCGGCGGCGTACGCAGTAACGGCGAACAGCCCACGAAGCTCGAGAGGCCGGCCATCTGAAAGACGGTGGCCGGCCTCTCGACTGTCGCGGACCCGGATATCGCCGACCGCCCCGGGTAGTTTCCAGCGGTATGGCGAAGCCCGAACAGCACAACGTGCACCTGTCTGGACCGGTGGGGGCGCCCTGCATGCTGTTCGCGCACGGCTACGGGTGCGACCAGAACATGTGGCGGTTCATCGTGCCGAGGTTCGAGGATCGCTACCGCATCGTGCTCTTCGACCACATCGGCGCCGGGGGGTCCGACCTCAGCGCTTATGACCCGCAGCGGTACTCCAGCCTCGACGGCTACGCCGCAGACATCATCGAGCTGTGCGAGGCGCTCGACCTGCACGACGTCATCTTCGTCGGTCACTCGGTGTCGGCCGTCATCGGTGTTCTCGCAGCCGAGACCGCGCCTGCGCTGTTCAGCTCGTTGGTCTTGGTGACCCCGTCACCCCGCTACATCGACGACGACGGATACGTGGGCGGCTTCAGCCGCGACGACATCGACGAGCTGCTGGCGTCGCTGGACAGCAACTATCTCGGCTGGTCCTCGGCGATCGCTCCGGTGATCATGGGTCGGCCGGACCGGCTGGATCTCGCGCAGGAGCTGGAGGACAGCTTCTGCCGCACCGACCCCGACATCGCCCGCCGTTTCGCGCACGTCACGTTCCTCTCCGACAACCGGGCGGATCTGGGCCGCGTCGACACCCCGGCGCTGGTCCTGCAGTGCACCGACGACGCGATCGCGCCGGTCTCGGTCGGCGAGTACGTCCGTGACCACATGCCGAACGCCACGATGGTCATGCTGGACGCGACCGGACACTGCCCGCACCTGTCGGCCCCGCAAGAGTGCGCGGACGCCATCGAACGGTTCCTGGACGCGGCGACGGTCCCAGGATGACGACCGGCGACGGCGACGTCGTCGAGAGCTTCTTCGAGGCTCTCCTCGACGACGACGCCCAGGCGCTCTACGAGCGGGCGCCGTGCGGCTACCTGTCGACGACTCCCGACGGGACGATCATCAAGGCGAACCAGACCTTCCTGACGCTCACCGGCTATCCGCGCGAGGCCGTCGTCGGCCGCAAGCGGTTCGCTGAGATGTTGACGGCCGGCGGCCGGCTCTACCACGAGACCCACTTCGCCCCCATGCTGCGCATGCAAGGCAGCGCGCGAGAGATCGCTCTCGAGCTGCTCTGCGCGGACGGTAGTCGGCTGCCCGTGTTGATCAACTCGGTGCTCGAGAGCGACAGCGCGGGCAATCCCGTCGTCATCCGGACCGCGGTCTTCGACGCCTCACATCGTCGGCGCTACGAGCAGGAGCTGCTCCGCGAAAAGGAGCGCGCCGAGGCCTCCGAGGCGCGCGCCACGACCTTGGCGCGCACGCTGCAGCAGACGCTCATCCCGCCGAACGTGCCGCGCATCGAGGGCTTGGAACTGGCGGCGGAGTACCGACCCGCGGGTGACGGCAGCGAGGTGGGTGGCGACTTCTACGACATCTTCCAAGCGGCCGACGACGAGTGGGTAGTCGCCATCGGTGACGTCTGCGGAAAGGGCGTCGACGCTGCGGTGGTCACTGCCTTGGCGAGGCACACGCTGCGGGCTGCCGTCGCGCAGGACCCTTCCCCCGCGTGGGCGCTGTCGTTGCTCAACGACGCGCTCCACCGGGCGGAGACCGACCGGTTCTGCACGGCGGGCATCCTGCGCTTCCGTCGCACCAACGGCGATTGGCGCGTGTCGTCTTGCTCCGCGGGGCATCCGTTGCCGTTGCACGTGACGCGGGGCGGCGCGGTGCAGGCCGTCGGCCGCGGCGGCACCGTGCTCGGCGTGATGGACGAGCTGGAGCTGCCGGAGACCGTGATCGATCTGGCCCGCGGCGATGCGCTGGTCGTCTACACCGATGGCGTCACCGAGGCGCGTACGCCGTCGGGGGAGTTCTTCGGTGAGGCGCGGCTGCTCGCGCGGGTCGGTTCCGCCCACCGGGCCGGCGCGAACATCTCCTCGTCGTTGCTCGAGGACGTCCTTCACTTCCAGGCGGGCGTCGCCCGGGACGACATCGCCATAGTCGCGGTTCGCGTCCCCTGACCAGGGGGCCGGCTGGGCACCCCTGGCCGGGCCGGAGTGGCGGAGGATGCGAGATTCGAACTCGCGAGGGGTTGCCCCCAACACGCTTTCCAAGCGTGCGCCCTAGGCCAACTAGGCGAATCCTCCGCCGACCACGATACCGGCCGGCGCTGGGACTCAGCGGCGTTCGCGGCGGGCCAGGTCGGTGACGTAGGCGCCGTACGACGACTTGCCCATCGCGGCGCCGAGCCGCTCGAGCCGGTCGAGGTCGATGTAGCCCATGCGATAGGCGACTTCTTCGACGCAGGCGATCTGCACGCCCTGCCGGTGCTGCAGCACCTGCACGTACTGCGCCGCCTCGAGCAGGCTGTCCTGCGTGCCGGTGTCGAGCCAGGCCATGCCGCGGCCGAGGTTGACCAGCCGCGCGGCGCCCATCTCCAGGTAGCGGTTGTTCAGGTCGGTGATCTCGATCTCGCCACGGGCCGAGGGGGCGAGCGTGGCGGAGAGGTCGAGCACCCGGTTGTCGTAGAAGTAGAGGCCGACGACGGCGAGGTTCGACTTCGGCTGGGCCGGCTTCTCCTCGATCGAGAGCAGCCGGCCGGTCTCGTCGGCGAGTGCGACGCCGTAGCGCTCGGGATCGTGCACCGGGTAGCCGAACAGCGTGCACCCTTCGAGCTCGCGCACCGACTGCTGCAGGAGCTCGGCCAGCCCGTGCCCGTGGAAGATGTTGTCGCCGAGCACCAGGCAGACGCTGTCGTCGCCGACGAAGTCCCGCCCGACGATGAACGCGTCGGCCAGCCCGCGCGGCTCCTCCTGCACGGCGTAGGACAGGGAGATGCCGAGGTCGTCGCCCGGCCCGAGCAGCCGCTCGAAGTTGGGCAGGTCGACCGGAGTCGAGATCACCAGCACCTCGCGGATGCCGGCCAGCATCAGCACCGAGAGCGGGTAGTAGACCATCGGCTTGTCGAAGACCGGCAGCAGCTGTTTGGACACCGCACGCGTCACCGGGTGCAGCCGGGTACCGCTCCCACCGGCCAGGATGATCCCTTTCACTGGCGGGACGATAGCGACCGCGGCCCGGTTAGAGTGGATCCGGCCCCCCGCGCGGCGCTCATCCCGTGAACCTCCCCAGGGCCGGAAGGCAGCAAGGATAAGCGGGCTCTGGCGGGTGCGCGGGGGGTCCTTTGTCGTAGGAGTCGGTTCATGGCGTTGGCGCTCTACCGCAAGTACCGGCCGGCGACGTTCGCCGAGGTGATCGGCCAGGAGCACGTCACCGAGCCGCTGCAGCAGGCGCTGCGCCACGACCGGGTGCACCACGCCTACCTGTTCAGCGGCCCGCGCGGTTGCGGCAAGACGTCGAGCGCGCGCATCCTCGCCCGGTCTCTCAACTGCGAGAAGGGCCCCACCCCGGAGCCCTGTGGCGAGTGCGACTCGTGCGTCGCGCTCGCGCCCAACGGGCCGGGCAGCCTCGACGTCATCGAGATCGACGCCGCCAGCCACGGCGGTGTCGAGGATGCGCGCGAGCTGCGCGAGCGGGCGTTCTTCGCCCCGGTGAGCAGCCGCTACAAGGTCTACATCGTCGACGAGGCCCACATGGTCAGCGGCCCGGCGTGGAACGCCCTGCTGAAGATCGTCGAGGAACCGCCGTCGCACCTGCTGTTCGTCTTCGCGACCACCGAGCCGGAGAAGGTCATCGGCACGATCAGGTCGCGCACCTTTCACTACCCGTTCCGGCTGGTGCCGCCCGGCGTGCTGCGCGAGCACCTCGCCGCGGTCTGCGAGCGGGAGGGGGTCCAGCTCGACCCGCTCGTGCTCCCGCTCGTCGTGCGCGCGGGCGCCGGCTCGGTGCGTGACGCGATGTCCGTGCTCGACCAGCTGATCGCCGGTGCCGGTCCGGAGGGAGTGGCGTACGACGCCGCCGTCTCGCTGCTCGGCTACACCGACCAGGCGCTCCTGGACGAGGTCGTCGAAGCGTTCGCGGCCGGTGACGGCGCGGCGGTCTTCCGTATCGTCGACCGTGTGGTCGAGTCGGGCCACGACCCGCGTCGGTTCGCTGCCGACGTGCTCGAGCGCCTGCGCGACCTGCTGGTGCTCGACGCCGTGCCGGACGCGGGCGACACCGGACTCCTGGGGGCACCGCCCGACCAGCTGGAGCGGATGCGGCGCCAGGCGGGCGCGTTCGGCCGGGCCGGGCTCACCCGCGCCGCCGACCTGTTCAGCGCCGGCCTCACCGACATGAAGGGCACCACGACGCCGCGCCTGGCGCTGGAGCTCATGTGCGCGCGGGTGCTGCTGCCGGGTGCCGCCGGCGACACCGAGTCGTTGCTCGCCCGGCTGGAGCGGCTGGAGCGCCGGGCCGCGATCGGCGCACCGGCCACCGCGCCCCCCGCGGAGGCCATGGCAACCCCGAGACCCGTGGCCGAGCCGCCGTCGCGGCCGGTCGAGGCCCAGCGCCCGCCGCAGCCGCCGACGGTCACGTCGCCTGCCCCCGCGCCCGCGGCTGCGTCGCCCGCCGCCCCGCCGCCTGCCGCAGCCGATGCGGGCGGAGGGATCGACGCGGCCGGCGTACGCCGGGTCTGGCCCGACGTCCTCGAGCGCGTCAAGGGCCGCAAGCGCGCCACCCAGGCGATGCTGCTCGACGCCCAGGTCGTCGCGGCCGATGCGGGCGGAGTGACGTTGGAGTTCCAGCACCCGGCGATCAAGCGGCAGTTCGACACCGGCATCAACGCCGACGTGCTCGGCGACGCGCTGCGCGACGTGCTCGGGCTCGAGGGCAAGGTCGTGACGATCGTGCGCGGCGGCGACGGGGAGCCGGCCGCCTTGCAGGACCGGCCGGAGGAGGAGCCCGACGACGCGGGCACCCCCGACGGCGACAGCGGCTCCGCCGACCCGATGGCCCTGCTCGAGCAGCGGCTCGGCGCGACCGTCATCGATGAGATCGACAGCGCCTGACCGACGTACGCTGAGCCGGACGTCGACGACAGGGGACCCTGATGGGCCAGCCGGACATGCAGGCGCTGCTCGCGCAGGCGCAGCAGATGCAGCAGCAGCTCGTGCAGGCGCAGCAACAGCTGGCCGACGCGCAGGTCGAGGGGCATGCGGGCGGCGGCCTGGTGCGGGCCACCGTGACCGGCACCGGCGAGGTCGTGTCGCTGGTCATCGACCCGAAGGTCGTCGACCCCGACGACGTCGAGACCTTGCAGGACCTCGTGGTGGCGGCGATCCGCGACGCCGGCCGCCAGGCCACCGAGCTCGCCGAGAAGGCGATGGGCCCGCTCGCCGGCGGCATGGGCGGGCTCGGCCTGCCGGGGGTGTGACCGGGTCCATGTACGAAGGACCGGTCCAGGACCTCATCGACGAGCTCGGCCGGCTCCCCGGGGTCGGCCCGAAGAGCGCGCAGCGCATCGCGTTCCACCTGCTGGCCGCCGACCGCACCGACGTGCAGCGGCTCGTCGCCGCCCTCGTCGAGGTCAAGGACAAGGTGCACTTCTGCCGGATCTGCGGCAACGTCGCCGAGTCCGACGAGTGCCGCATCTGCCGTGATCCGCGCCGCGACCCCTCCGTCATCTGCGTGGTCGAGGAGCCCAAGGACGTCGTCGCGATCGAGCGCACCCGCGAGTTCCGCGGCCGCTACCACGTGCTCGGCGGCGCGATCAGCCCCATCGACGGGGTCGGGCCCGACGACCTGCGCATCCGCGAGCTGCTGGCCCGGCTGGCCGACGGCACGGTCACCGAGGTGATCATCGCCACCGACCCCAACCTCGAGGGCGAGGCGACCGCGACGTTCCTCGCCCGGGGCGTGCTCGCGCCGCTGGGCCTGCGGGTCACGAGGCTGGCGAGCGGGCTGCCGGTCGGCGGCGACCTGGAGTACGCCGACGAGGTCACGCTCGGTCGCGCCTTCGAGGGCCGCCGGCTGCTCGACGTCTGATCGCGGCGCCGCAGGTCAGTAGGTGAGCCGGTCTCAGCCGGTCGGGGCGCTCGGCAGCGGTGTAGGGCTGACCGGTGGTTGCAGCTTGGCGACCGCCGGGGCTGGCCCGAGCGTCGTCAGGTCGAGCGACCCGCCCTCGTAGTGGACCTTGGTCACGACGCCGGCCTGGGTCAGGCAGTAGGTGCCCGACGTGACCTGCTGGGCCGCCGCGCTGGCCGAGGCACTCGCCGCGGGCCCGGCCGTCCCGCTCGCCGACGGGGCGGGGGACGGGGTCGTGGTGCTGCCGGCGGTGACCACGAAGCACGTGCCGGCCGGCACGCCGTCGCCCGATGGGGTCCCGCCGGATCGGCGTACGCCGTAGCCGGAGGCGTGCGCCGCGAGGTCGGTGAGGTAGCCGGTGAACACGCGCTGCAGCCCGGGGTCGAACTCCGGCGGCAGGGGCGCGCCGGCGGCCGCGACCTTGAAGCAGACCTTGCTCGCCGCGGCCAGCCGGCAGGAGAAGCGGCCGTGGCTGTTCTCGACGAGCACCGCGGTGTTGGCGCCCGAGGTCACGTCGAGCCGCAGGGAGGTGCCGAGGCGGTAGACCGTCACCGTGCCGGGCGTCGTACCGGTCGACGGCTGCAGCCGGTAGGTGGCCGTGTAGTCGGCGGTCGTGCCCCGCTGGGCGAGGGCGGCGAGCTGCGCGGAGGCGTCCGGCGTGGGCGAGTGGCCGGCGGTCGTGCCGCCCGACGAGCCCCCGCACCCGGCGAGCAGGAGCGCACCCGCTGCCGCCGTGATGACCGCTACGCGCATTTATCGGTCCCTTCCCCGGCCCGGCCGCAGCGTAGACTGGTCGGCGAATCCGGCCCTCGGGGAGTTGTTGTTCCGTGTCCCTCGTCGTACAGAAGTACGGCGGCTCCTCCGTCGCCGATGCCGAGAAGATCAAGCGGGTCGCCGAGCGCATCGCCGCCGCGAAACGGGCCGGCAACGACGTGGTCGTGGTCGTCTCGGCGATGGGTGACACCACCGACGAGCTGCTCGACCTGGCCCAGCAGGTCTCGCCGCTGCCGCCTCCTCGCGAGCTCGACATGCTGCTCACCTCCGGCGAGCGGATATCGATGGCCCTGCTCGCGATGGCGATCGCCAACCTGGGCTTCGAGGCGCGGTCGTTCACCGGCTCCCAGGCAGGCGTGATCACCGACTCGGTGCACGGCAAGGCCAGGATCATCGACGTCACACCGGGCCGGATCAGCCAGGCGATCGAGGCCGGCTACATCGCGATCGTCGCCGGCTTCCAGGGCGTCAGCCAGGACACGAAGGACATCACCACGCTCGGCCGCGGCGGCTCCGACACCACGGCGGTCGCGCTGGCCGCGGCCCTCGACGCCGAGGTCTGCGAGATCTACACCGACGTCGACGGCGTCTACACGGCCGACCCGCGGATCGTGCCGCGCGCACGGCGACTCGACCGGATCTCCTACGAGGAGATGCTCGAGATGGCCGCGTGCGGGGCGAAGGTGCTGATGCTGCGGTGCGTGGAGTACGCCCGCCGGCACCAGATGCCGATCCACGTTCGGTCATCGTTTACCAACCGCGAGGGCACGCTGGTCACGGCAGTGCCCGAGGAGGAACAGGTGGAGCAGGCGATCATCTCCGGAGTCGCCCACGACGTCAGCGAGGCCAAGGTCACGGTCGTCGGGGTGCCCGACAAGCCGGGCGAGGCCGCCACGATCTTCCGGGCGCTGGCCCTCTCCGAGATCAACATCGACATGATCGTCCAGAACGTGTCCTCGACGGTGACCGGCCGCACCGACATCTCGTTCACGCTGCCGAAGTCCGACGGGCAGACCGCACTGGCGACCCTCGAGCGCATCAAGCCCGAGGTCGGCTTCGAGTCGACGCTCTACGACGACCACGTCGGCAAGGTCACGCTCGTGGGCGCCGGCATGAAGTCGCATCCCGGCGTCTCGGCGGCGTTCTTCGGTGCGCTCGCCGACGCCGGCGTCAACGTCGAGATCATCTCCACCTCGGAGATCCGTATCTCCGTGGTCTGCCGCGACACCGACGTGCCGTCGGCCGTCAACGCACTGCACGACGCGTTCCGGCTCGGCGGCGACGAGGTCGCCACCGTCTACGCGGGGAGCGGCCGGTGAGCCGCAAGCCGACTCTTGCCGTCGTCGGAGCGACCGGTGCCGTGGGCAGCGTGATGCTCGACCTGCTGACGACCCGTGACGACGTGTGGGGCGAGATCCGCCTCGTCGCGTCGGCGCGGTCGGCCGGCCGGGTGCTGCACGTCCGTGGCGAGGACGTCATCGTGCAGGCGCTCGCGCCCGAGGTGTTCGACGGTGTCGATGTCGCGATGTTCGACGTGCCCGACGAGGTCTCGGCCCAGTGGTGCCCGGTGGCGGCCGAACGCGGCGCGGTCGCGGTCGACAACTCCGGCGCGTTCCGGATGGATCCCGACGTGCCGCTCGTGGTGCCCGAGGTCAACGCCGCTGCTGCGCGCAACCGGCCACGGGGCATCATCGCGAACCCCAACTGCACGACGCTCTCGATGATCGTCGCGGTGGGCGCCCTGCACCGGGAGTACGGCCTGACCGAGCTCGTGGTCGCGTCCTACCAGGCGGCCTCCGGTGCGGGCCAGGCCGGCGTCGACACGCTCTACGACCAGATCGAGAAGGTCGCGGGCGCGCGCGACCTGGGCACCCGGCCCGGCGACGTACGCCGCGTGGTCGGTGACGACCTCGGCCCGTTCCCCGCGCCGCTGGCCCTCAACGTCATCCCCTGGGCGGGCTCGCTCAAGGACGACGGCTGGACCTCGGAGGAGCTCAAGGTCCGCAACGAGTCGCGCAAGATCCTGGGGCTGCCCGACCTGCGGGTCTCGGCGACCTGCGTGCGGGTGCCGGTGGTGACGACGCACGCGCTCGCGGTGCACGCGACGTTCGCGAGCGAGGTGACCGCGTCGCACGCCCAGGCGGTGCTGCGCGATGCGGCGAGCGTCGTGCTCTGCGACGACCCGGCGGAGGGGGAGTTCCCCACGCCGGTCGACGTGGTCGGCACCGACCCGACCTGGGTGGGCCGGGTGCGCAAGTCGCTCGACGACCCCTTCTCGCTCGACCTGTTCCTGTGCGGCGACAACCTGCGCAAGGGCGCGGCGCTCAACACCGCACAGATCGCCGAGCTGCTGGCGGCCGAGCTCACCTCCTGACCGGCGCCTCGAGGGCATCGCCGTCTGACGACGTTCTAGCGTCGCGGGTCGGTGGTGATCACGGGGAGTCGGCGGCCGGCATGTGCCGGCGGATGAAGTCGAGAGCGGCCGCCTGCTGGCGGATCTGCTCCTCGACGACCAGCGACCCGTGGCCCGCGTCGTAGCGGTAGACCTCGTGCGCCGCGCCGCGCCGCTCCAACGCGGCCAGGTAGTTGTCGATCTGCCGGATCGGGCAGCGCGGGTCGTTGGCCCCGGCCACGACGAGCACCGGCGCGCGGACGTCGCCGACGTAGGTGATCGGGCTCGCGGCCCGGTAGCGGTCCGGCACCTCCTCCGGTGACCCGCCGAACAGCGAGCGGTCGAAGGCACGCAGCGGCTCCATCTCGTCCTCGTAGGCCGCGACGTAGTCGGCCACCGGCACCTCGGCGACCCCCGCCGCCCACGCGTCGGGCTGGGTCCCGAGGCCGAGCAGGGTGAGGTAGCCGCCCCAGGACGCCCCGACAAGGGCCACGGCGTCGTCGCGCAGCACCCCGGCCGCGACGAGATGCTCGCGCACCGCGCGGATGTCCTCGAGCTCGGTGAGCCCGGGTGAGGCTTCGATCGCGTCGCGCCAGGCCGAGCCGTAGCCCGTCGAGCCTCGGTAGTTGACCTGCACCACCGCGTAGCCGTCATCCACGTGCGACGCGACGTCGGGGCGCCAGGTGTCGGCGTCGTTGTCCGTCGGGCCGCCGTGGACGACGAAGACCCCGGCGTACGGCGCGGAGCCGGGCGGCCTGGACAGCAGCGCGTGCACCGTGCCGTAGGGCCGCTCGACGAAGACGTCCTCCACGTCGACCGACGGAGGCGGTAGCGGGCCCGGCGGGGCGAGCACCTCGCGGCCGGCGAGGTCCAGGATCTGCGGACGCTGCGCGGCCGAGGACCAGGCGAACCACACCGAGCCGTCGGGCCGCGGAGTGGCCCCGGCGACCAGCCCGCGCGGGGTCGCGAGCGGTTCGACCGTGCCGGTTGCGACGTCGTAGCGGTGCAGGTCGGCCCGGCCCTGGTGCTCCCGGTGGACGAGGACCGCCGAGCCGTCGGCGTACCACTCACCGGCCAGCTCGCCCGGCAGGTCGATCGCGAGCTCGGTGACCTCGCCGGTGAGCGGGTCCCAGACGAGCAGCTCCTCGCGGCCCCGCCGTTCGTGGCCCACGAGCAGCCGCGAGTCGCCTCTGCGCGTGGGAAACCCGGCCGTCGACAGGCCCTTGCCCGGCCCGTCCCACAGGTCCGCGACCGGCGAGCCGTCCAGCCGCAGCACCCGCAGGGCCATGTGCCGGGAGTCGCCGTGCTCGCTGTGCGCGATGACCGCGAGCGACTCGTCGTCGGACAGCGCCGCCACGTGGGCGTCGTGCGCGCTGCCGTAGAGCACCCGCGGCTCGCCGCCGTCCTTCGGGACGACGTGGATCGCGGTGCCCTCGTCGGTGCTGCGGCCGACCAGGGCGAGGCTGCGGCCGAGGACGAGCCCGGCGGGGTAGGCCGGGTCGAGCGCGGCCGCCGGCCGGTCGGGTCCGCCGTCGAACGGCTGCTGCATCCAGATGCCGAACTCGTCGCCGTCGCGGTCGGCGAACCACCACACGTCCTCGCCGTCCGGGGTGATCGCCATCCCTCGGGTGCCGTTGGGCCGGCTGGTCACCCGGCGGGGGGCGGCGCCCGTGTCGGCGTCCCAGGCGTAGATCTCCCACACCCCGCCGGCGCTGCCGTTGACGATGCAGCGCCCGGGGCGGTGCGCGGCCCAGGCCGGCAGCCGCCAGCGGGGCGCGCGGAAACGCGCCTCCCAAGTCTCAGCCATCTCTCGCAGCGTAGGGTCCGCCGCATGCGTATCGGCATCGGTGTAGGCGGGCGGACGGTCGACGACGCGGTGCGCCAGGTGGGCCGCGCGGCAGACGACGGCTTCGCCCACGCGTGGTTCTCCAACATCTTCGGTCTCGACGCGCTGACCGCCTGCGCGATTGCCGGCCGCGAGACCTCCGGCCGCATCGAGGTCGGCACCGCCGTCGTGCCGGCCCAGCCGCGCCACCCGTTCGCGATGGCGCAGCAGGCCGCGAGCGTCCACGAGGCCTGCGGCGGCCGGCTGGCTCTGGGCATCGGGCTGTCGCACCAGGTCGTGATCGCCGACATGCTCGGCCTGCCGTGGGAGCGGCCCGCGTCGTTCATGGAGGAGTACCTCTCGGTCCTCGTGCCGCTGCTCCGCGAGGGTGCGGTGTCGTTCTCCGGCGACTTCTTCCGGGTGCACGCGCAGCTGGAGCGGGCCTACGAGACTCCGCCGTCGGTCATCGTCGCGGCGCTCGGCCCGCGGATGCTGTCGATCACCGGCCGGCTCGCCGACGGCACCGCCACGTGGATGACCGGTCCGGAGACGATCGAGCGCCACGTCGTACCCACGATCAGCACCGCCGCGGCCGAGGCGGGGCGGCCCGCTCCCCGGGTCGTCATGGCGCTCCCCGTGTGCGTGACCGCCGATGCCGGCGCCGCGCGCGAGCAGGCGGCCAAGGTGTTCAAGGTCTACGGGCAGCTGCCGTCCTACCGGGCGATGCTCGACCGCGAAGGTGCCGCCGGACCCGAGGACGTCGCGATCATCGGAGACGAGGACGCGGTCGCCGCACGCATCCGGGGCTTCGCCGACATCGGCGTGACCGACTTCGACGCGGCGCTGTTCGGCGAGCGCGACGACATGGCGCGCACCCGCGAGGTGCTGCGCTCGCTGGTCTGAGCGATCGTCATGGCCGACCGCACCGGCGACACCGTCGAGCTGCTGCAGCAGCTGATCCGCAACGCCTGCGTCAACGACGGCACCGCCGAGTCGGGGCACGAGGACCGCAGCGCGGCCGTGCTCGCGTCGTACCTCGAGGACGTCGTCGACCTGCAGTCCTACGAGCCGACGCCGGGTCGCCGGTCGCTCGTCGCCCGGATCGAGGGATCGGATCCGACGGCGCCCTCGCTGTGCCTGATGGGTCACACCGACGTGGTGCCGGTGACGCCGGAGGGTTGGTCGCGCGACCCGTTCGGCGGGGAGCTCGTCGGCGGCGAGGTCTGGGGTCGCGGCGCCGTCGATATGCTGAACATGACGGCGTCGATGGCCGTGGCGTTTCGCGATCTCGCCGCCTCCGGTTTCCGGCCCCGCGGGACGCTGATCTACCTTGCGGTCGCCGACGAGGAGGCGCGTGCGGCGCACGGGGCCGAGTGGCTGGTCGACCACGCGTGGGACGCGGTCGGCGCCGACTACGTCGTCACCGAGAGCGGCGGCTGGCACCTGCACTCGGCCGCCGGCCACCACGTCGCGATCACCAGCGGGGAGAAGGGCACCCAGGCGCGGAGGTTGCGGGTGCGCGGCACCCCGGGCCACGGCTCGATGCCGCTGACCGCCGACAACGCGCTGCTGAAGGCCGCCGAGGTCGTCCGTCGGGTCGCTGCCATCCGGCCCCGCTCCTACCTGTCGGAGCAGTGGACGGCGTACGTCGCCGGGCTGGACGTCACACCCGAGGTCCGGTCCGCGCTGCTGGACCCCGACCGGGTGTGGGACGCGGCGCGGGCGCTGCCGACCGGTGCCGGCGTCGCCCATGCGATGACCCACACGACGTTCGCCCCCACGGTGATCCACGGCGGGGTCAAGACCAACGTGATCCCGGACGCCGTCGACGTCGAGGTCGACATCCGGATCGTGCCCAGTGAGACGGGTGACGACGTGGACCGCTACCTGGTCTCGGCGCTCGGCGAGCTGGCCGGCGACGTGTCGATCGAGCGGGTGTGGGACCTGCCGGCGTCGTCGTCGCCCACCGACACGCCACTGTGGGACCTACTGACCCGGATCACGCAACGTGCGCACCCCGGCGCGGTCGTCATGCCGCGACTCACCCCGGGCGGCACCGACCTGACCTTCTACCGCGCGGCCGGCGCCGTCGGCTACGGGTTCGCCGTGATGTCGGCGCAGGTCGACCACCGAGAGTTCGCGAGTCGATTCCACGGCAACGACGAGCGGATCGACGTGGAGTCGCTGCGGCTGACGACGGAGGCGTGGGGCATCCTGGCGCGGGAGTTCTGCGGTTAGTTCCTTGGTGCGCGGCCTCCCGGTCAACCGCCCAGCGTGGCGGCGAGGGTGGCGCCGAGCTCCCAGCACGTGGCCAGGTCCTCCTTGGTCGGCGGGCCGGTCACGAGCACCGGCTCGGCTGCTCGCCGCCAGCCGATCCCGCCGGCGATCGCGTCGATCGCGCGGATCGCGCCGGTGGTGTCCATGCCGCCGTGGACGTAGGCCGCGTAAGGACGCTTCGCCGTCTCCTCCAGGCACGGGTAGTAGATCGTGTCGAAGAAGTGTTTGAGAGCGCCCGACATGTAGCCGATGTTGGCCGGGGTCCCGAGCAGGTAGCCGTCGGCGGCGAGAGCGTCGGCGGCGCCGGCCGTCAGCGCCGGCCGGGTGACGACCTCGACGCCTTGGACCTCGTCGGTCGTCGCACCGGCGCGCACGGCCTCGAACATGTCGCGCAGCGCGGGGGACGGCGTGTGGTGCACGATCAGGAGCCTGGCCACCCGGTCAGCATCTCAGCCTTCCTGCGGTTGCGAGCGGTGCAGCCGGCGGCGTACCAGCACCACGGCGGCGCCGATCACCGCAGCCGCTGCCGCGAACGGCAGCACTGCGCCGAGGGCGATGCCCAACCACCGGAAGAACGTCACGAACGCGTGGGCGCCGCCGTCGAAGCCGTCCGACACGGTGACCGCGCCGGCGACGGGCTTCGGCTTCGGCTGCTTGCCCGGCTCGCTGATGGTGACCTCGACGGTGCTCAGGTCGGTCTTGTCGGTGAGCGCCTTGAGCTGGGCCTCCATCGACTCCAGCGTCGCCTCGCGGCCGGTCAGCTCCGACTCCAACTGGATGATCTTGCCGAGGTCGGTCGCCGAGCCGAGCAGCGTCTGCAGGCGGGCGATGCTCGCGCGCTGCACGCCGAGCCGGCTCTGCACGTCGATGACCTGGCCGGTGACGTCCTGCGTCGACTGCTGCACCCGGCGCAGGGTGCCCACGCCGGTGCTGATGCGGTGCACGACGCCGTCGTACGCCGTGGGCGGCACCTTCAGGGTGACGTCGACCGAGGCTTGGCCGTGGTCGCTGGTGCTGTCGTCGGCGAACACGAACCCGCCGGCCGCCGTCGCGATGCTCACGACGTGAGCCTTGGCACCGAGCGGGTCCTTCGCGGTCAGGTCGATGTTCGCCGTCCGGATCTGGTACGACGGCTGCACCTCGGCCGCGCTGAGCACGCGCGCCTGGGTGCTCTGGGTCGTGCCTCCGCCGCTCGGCAACCCGGCGCTGCCGCCCGTTGCGGTGCCGGCGGTGTCGCCGCCGCTTCCACTGTTCGTCGTGGCGGCGTCGCCGGGGACGCGCTGCGGCGGGACGGCCAGGGGGGCGGCCTTGCCGGCCGTCCCGTGCTCGACCCCACCTGCCGTCGCGTTGCCCGCCGTGGCGTTGCTCGCGGTCGGGTTGCTCGACGAGCAGCC
>Ga0070679_100000748_pt1 | contig 28080 bp, 17 predicted proteins | sample KBSC63BmetaG_FD_65652 | JGI IMG/M metagenome (GOLD analysis project Ga0070679, IMG submission 65652) | Corn rhizosphere microbial communities from Kellogg Biological Station, Michigan, USA - KBS C6-3B metaG | ecosystem: Host-associated > Plants > Roots > Rhizosphere | place: USA: Michigan... | reverse complement strand
GTGCCCTGCGCGAGCAAGCTCAGGGTGGTCGCAACGATCGGGCTGGCGCCCTGGTTCGTGTTCAGTATGTTGCCTGCCGTCGATGTGACGGTCACCTGCGTTGCGCTGAGCGCCCCCAGCGTGACATCGCTCTTTGCCGTCAGTGAGATGTTGCCGGTGCCGGTACTGATCGAGGATCCGCTCCCCATGGTGAGCGTCGGCGGCTGCGCCGAGCCTACACCGTCCGTGGAGACGTTGACGCTGCCGCCGCCGGTCAACGCTATCGTACCGTCGAGCTCGATCGTGCCGTGCGAGTTGAGATTGAGATTCTTGCCCGAGGAGGAGGTGAGACTCGTCGCTGCATTCATCGTCAGGGAATTCGTCGCATCGAGTGTCACATCGCCAGTCGAGAGCAGCGTCTGGATCGCGGGCGTCCCGATAGAGGTGCTCTGATTGCTGTCATCCGTATAGGCGTACGTATTGCTCGTCATGCCCGAGGGCTGCGGCGAGCTGCTGTCGATCGTGAGATTCTTCGGATCCAGCAGGAGCGTTCCCCAGGCGCCGTGCGCAGCGGTCAGGTCGGCACTCCCACTGAGCTCCAGGGCACCCCCCGAAACCTCCGCATGGCCGCCGTTGCCGGACAACGTGCCGCCCCGCGCGCTCAGATTGCCGTCGTACTGGGTGTAATCATTCGACCAGACCACGACGTGACCGCCGTCGCCGCCCGTGCCGGCATCCGCATCGATCGTGGCCCCGGCGCTGACGACCGTCTCACGAGCATTGGCGACGTTCGGACTGCTCCCGTGATCGCCGCCACCGATGAATGCCGTGCCGCCCCCCGTGGCGCCGGCGACGTCGACGACCGCGTTGCCAAACAAGCCCACGCGATCACCGGACATCGTTACCGCGCCGCCGGTGCTCTTCGCATCGCCCGCGGACGCATCCAGAGTGCCGCTCGAATTGACATCTCCATTCGGGCCCAGCAACTGAATCGTTCCACCGGTGTTGTCGATGCGATTGGCACGAACGATGCCGGTGTTGTTGACGAGGTTCGTGAACACGTCCTTGAGCGCGCTTGCCGTCAGCACCACCTGGCCACCGGCGGCGCTGATGGAGCCGCTGTTCTCCACGGCGGACGCCGCGCCGCTGGCGTTGGATGACAGCTCGGAGCCCACCTCCAGGCGCAGCAGCCCGTCGCCGGCGAGATCCAATGTCGCGACGCGCCCGGCGGCGAGATTGACCGTACCGTAATCCGCCACGATCGTCCCGGAGTTGCTGACGGTACCTCCCAGCAAGGTGACCGAGCCGCCGCGTCCGGCGGTGATCGTGCCCTCATTTCTGACGGCGCCGGGGTTGGCTGCGGAGGAGGCAAACCGGTAGCGGCCGCTGACGGGGTCGTAGCCCATTTCCGACAGCGAGCTCACCACCAGGGAATTGACATTGAGCTGCGCCGTGCGCCCGATCAGGATGCCGTACGGGTTGACGAGCACCACCTGCCCGTTGCCCTGAACCTGGCCGAAGATCTGACTGGGTTTCTGGTCGAGGATGCGGTTGAAGGCGATCGAGGTCGACGTGGGCTGGCGAAACTGCACGCTCTCACCCTGGCTCACGTTGAACGTATTCCAGTTCAGCTGCAGCAGGTTGGAGGACTGATTGATCAGCGTCGTGCCGGCCTTGGGAGTGGAGATCGTGCCCTGGCCGCTCACGACCACACCTCCGGTCGGACCGGCGATGGCCAGCGGCACGGAGCCGAAGGTCAGCGAAACCGCGAAGGTCAGCGCGGCCGGCGTCGGCGCGGCTGCGCGTACCCGTCGCGTGCGTCCGCTCTGGCGATCGTTCTTATTCTTGCATGGCGACAGAGTCGTCCGTGTATGCATGGTCTTGAGCCCCTGATAGCGAGTGACGTAGCGCTGCGGCGTGTGCCTGGGCGGAGCCTAGTAAGTCATTCCGAGGCGAAAGTAGTACTGCACGTGGCGACCGTTGCTCGGCACACGGCCCGTCAGCGGCGTCGCGACGTCGAGCCGGGAGACCAGGTGGCCGGGCACGGTGAGCTGGATGGAGCCGCCCGCTCCGGCAAGATTCACGACGTTGTCCTCCGTCGAGGCGAAGGGTGGATTCATGCGGCCGTCCGCATAGTCGACGAAGGCCGAGAACTGCAGCATCTGGCCCCAGGTGTTGTTGCCGAAGGCCTTCTTGCTGGACAGGCCCGGCGGTCCGGCGCTCAGCTCCAGCGTGGCGACGCCGCCCTTCTCGGCGAGTACTTCCGCCACCGAGTAGGCGCGCACACTGTCCGGGCCGCCCATCGAGAACTGCTCGAGCGAGACCAGCGGGTCCTTGGTGTACTGGCCGTCCACTCGCACCGTCAGCGAGGTGTACTGCGTGAGGCGCTGCAGACGCTGCAGCTCCAGGGTGAACTTGTTGAATTGCCCGGACGCGCCCAGGCGGCTGACGTGCGAGTCCGCGACCGAGTTGTTCGGGTCGTAGGCGCCCAGGGACCCGAGCAGGTCGTTGAAACCGTGCGTATAGGAGAACGCCGCGCGATCCACGCCACGAAAGCGCGTGTCGATCCCTTCCCACTGCGCATCGATCCGGGCAGTGGTCAGCTTGTCGTCGTACAGCACCGCGGGCGGCGCGTCGAACGTCGCACTCTTGACGTTGAAGGCAATGCCGATGCTGGCCGAGCCCAGGCGCGTGCGATCGAAGTCGTGCCGGTAACCCACCTCGTCGACCCGCGTTTTGCCGCTACTCTTGGCATTCGCGACCGCGGCGGCCGCGCCAACGTCGTAGGCGTTGGTCAGATGCAGCAGGTGGATGGAGTCGTTCGGGCTGAAGAGCGGTATCTCGTAGTCGGCGCCTCCGTAGGTGCCGCTGGCTCCGGAGCCATCGAAGGAGGTGGCATACTGGCCGGTGAGCTTGAGCCGGTCCGCAGAGTGCAGCGGATCGTTGATCGTCAGCGTCAGCTGCTCGCGATACTTGCCCGCGTACTGCGTGCCGTAGTTGTCAGTCTCGCTGTCGAGGTGCAAGCGCTCCTCGCCCTGCACGCGCAGAGTCAGGTTGGTGGTGCCAACGTCCTTGCCGGCGCCCAGCACACCGAAGGCCGTCAATCCCGGGTAGTTGGTGAGCGTCAGGAGCGCCGATTCGATCGAGTCCTTGTCGAGCGGCTCCCCGATCAGGGATTTGAAGGGTCGCACCAGGGTCCGGGCCGGATAGTGCTTGTTACCCTCGACTTTCACGCCGGCCAGCTTCCCCTCCAGCACCTCGACGGTGACCTCGCCGTTCGCGACTTGCTGAGCGGGGATGAACGCCTGCGCCAGGACAAAGCCATGCTCGCGGTAGTAGGCCGCCACTTTGTCCGCGACCTTCTGCAGCTGATTGATGGAAAAGCCCTGCGGCGGCTGCTGGGCGCGCGCAGCGTCGAGGAGCGCCTGCACGTCCGCGACGCGAACGTGGTGCTTGCGGCGATCGACTGCGCCTTTGAGCTTGAACGACTTGACGAGCAGCCGCGGACCCTCCTCCAGTCCCAGGGGTCGGTCGTAGACACGCGGAATCTCGAACAGCTCACCCGTGCGCGGCGCGGGTGGCACGGCCGGCGGTACCCGGGGCAGCGCACCCCCGGGCGTTGCGCCAGGCGGGATTTGGACCTGCGCGGAGAGCGGCAGGCACGCACACCCGAGCGTCGCCACCACGATCCAGCGAACCAGCTGCGAATTGTCCACTATGACCCCTTCTTCTTTTGACCGCTCGTCATGGCAGCTCGCGGACGATGCGGAACCCCGTCGTCACGTCGCGCGTGCCGGGCGCGAGCCTCTCACGCAGCGAGAGCCGCAGTCGTGAGGCTCCGTCGGCATAGGAGCCCCCCCGTGCGACGCGCATCGCAGGTTGAGTCGACTTCACCGCCGACCCGTCATCCGGCGCGCCCTTATAGTTTTGTACCCAGGCGTCCTCGACCCATTCACGCACATTGCCCAGGGTGTGCATGAGCCGAAACGCGTTCGCGTTGAATCGATCGCTGCGGCGGGCGGCTACCGTCTGCAGCTTCGACACCGAGTAGTCTGCATCGGTAGGCGACAGCGTGCTATCCCCATTGGGATAGAGGCCGGTGCTTCCGGCTCGCGCGACATATTCCCATTGCGCTTCCGTCGGCAGGCTGTAGTGGTGGTGTGTGACGCTGCTGAGCCAGTCGGTATACGCTCGAGCGTCGTCCCAACTCACGTTGACCACTGGATAGTCGTCGCCGGACCACGGCTGCTGCGCGCAGCTGCGATGCACGGCTTCGCAGAACTGCTTGAACTCGCCTTGCGACACCTCGTACACGGACACTGCGAAGGGCTGCCCGATCGAGACGTGGTGCACCGGCTGTTCTTCGGATGCCGCCGAGCTGCCCATGTCGAAAGCCCCCGCAGGCACCACCGCCATCTCCGGCCCTGCGCCACCTGCGGATACGGTGTCATGACAGAACGGCCGCCGCGAACGTGCAAGCTCGGCCCGACAGGAGTCTGGCGCGGCGGCGCCCGAATTGACTTGCGCAGGGGACTGCACGTTGGTGCGATTGCGCACATCGCCGGCGGCTCCGGATACCGGGCTCGCCGCCGGGCGCGGCGTGCTCCGCGTGTCCTGGCCGGGTGCCGGAGACGAGGCGGTGGGCGCGGCCCCCGACTGGGTCCCGACGGTGGCCACCGCGGCGGCTGCGGTAGTCCCCGTCCCCGTACCGACCCCTGCGACACTGGAGCCGACAGTCCGACCGGGCGCAGCCCCGCCGTTGGGCACCGTTACTGCTGCGGCTCCGGGGGCAGCGACACGTCGCTCCGGGCGAACCGCTGCACTGCCGCCTTGGGCACTCTCAGCAGGGCGCGGCGGCGGCACGGGCGAGATGGGCAATGCCGAGTCGGGTGAATCGAGGTCGATTCCCACTGTCACGGCAAGCGCTGCCAGCGGGCTGTTGTCTGCCGTCAAGCGCGTCGGCGACAGGGCTTGCTGCTCCTTCAGCCGTCGCCGCAGCTCATCGACGAACTGCCTGAACCACCCCTCGTGAGCCACGGTGCCGATCTGGCCGGCGCCGAGCTCGATCAGCGCCGCGTTGAGAGTCGTGAGTCGCGCGTCGCTCCAGTCGCCAGAGGCGACAAAGCTCTGGACGAGCCCATGAACGTCCTCGGCCGCGGAGATGCTACCCGCGCTCTCACCAGCCTGAGTGGCGGTCCGGCTCGACCCGGCGCGGCCAAAGAGCATCCACAGAACGATGGCCACAGCGAGGACGAATAGGACAGCGATGAGGATCGCGGGCCGGCCCCGCTGTCGTGCACCAGAGGATGCAACGGTCGATGTTGCGGGCGGCGCCGCAGGCGGATCGTGCGAGGTGGGGACCGCAGAGGCGCTCTCCGGCGAGACCGCCCGAGGCTTTCCCGGCACGGTGATCGCCTCTCGTGGAGGCTGGCGTACGGCAGCGCGCGGCTGCGTGATCTCAGGCCCACGGGGAGCCGAAGTCGTGGACAGAGAATCCAGCAGCGGCGCGCGCAGCGCCCGGTATGCGGCAAGGTCCAGCTTTCCGTCGTGGTGATCTTGCGCCAGCGAACGAAGTCGCTCCGCAACATCGACACTCATGGGATCTCTCGAAGCACACGCAATCCGGTGATGGCGTCCCCGGTATCCGGGTGCGAGCGCTTCGCATCCGCCGTGCAGGAGGAAAGGCTATCGCTGTACGCACCCCCGCGGACGAGCGCTTCCGAGCCGCTCAGGACCCACTCCTGGGCATTGCCGAGAGCGTTGAACAAGCCCCACCCGTTGGCGCTGCCGGACAGGGCGGGCTCGAGCGCTTCGCCCTTCACCTTCTTCCCGCCGATCTCCACGAGGCAATTCACCGAGCTGAGGTCTGCATTGCCTCCCTGTGCGGTCACGGCATAAGTCCACTCGCTGTCGGTCGGCAGCCGATAGCTCTCCCCGGTCACTTGCGACAGCCATTTCACATACGCTTTCGCGTCGTCGAGTGAAATGTTGATGACCGGGTAGTCGGGTTGACCTGAAGGAGCCGGACAGTGCCCCGTGCGTGTGCAGAATATGGCGTAGTCTGCGTTGCTCACCTCCGTGCGGCCCAGGGCGAAGGCCTTGGCGCTACCGCCACCCGCCGGAATGACGACCATATCCGGCCCACGGCCTCCACCGGAGAAGGTGTCGTAACAGACCGCCTGACGTCGTCGGCCATAGCCTGCAAGGCGGTCGCTGCACGCGATATCAGGCGGCAGACGCGGGCCGGCCCCGGCCTGGTCCGCCGGTGCTGCGGAGTTCGGCCGCGCCATCGCAAGGCGCGTATTGGTCTGTGCCGTCGCGCGCGCTGACGACGCGGTGCCTGCCGCTCCCGGCGCGCCGACCGCGCTCGTCGCAGCCGTGCCTGCACCACCGCCACTTCCAGTGCCGGCAGCTGCGCTGGCGCCGGCATCCCCCACCGGCGTTGCCGGTACCTGCGAAGTCGGCGGCGCTTTGGGGCTCGCGGCGGCTTCGGACAGGATCTTGGTTGCCAGCTCGCTACCGAATACCTGCTGCGCCACCGCGGCGAGACGCTTCGCCTGCGCGGGGTCGGTAGTCGAGCGAATCCTCGCGCCGAACTCGCTGGCCAGTCGTTCGCTGACAGCGGCGGCCTCGCGAGCGTCCTGTCGGCCCAGACGCTCCAGCTCCGCATGCGTCCCGACTCCGTCGATGGTGCTCGAGGTCTTCAGGGTCGCCTCGATGACCTGGTAGCGGCCGTAACGCTCGCTCGCCGCCGCGAGGTCCTGCAGCGTCGGAGAAATCTCCTTCGCCCGCGAGGTGAGACTGGCCGCGTTGGCAAAGCGGCCGTCTCTGGCCGCGTTCGATGCGAGCCGTAGATAGGCGCTGCCGATCGCCTGCGGCGCCTGTTGTGTCAGGTAGGCATCGCCCGCGGGCAGATTGGTCCGCAACTCCTGGAAAGAAGTCAGGGCCTCGTTGACCTCGTTCGCGCGCGCCTGCACGAGCAGCTTGGTCTTCAACGCTTCCACCTGCGCGAGCCGGTTGCGCTCCTGCAGTGCGGTCTGCTGCGCGCTGCGCGCCTCTGCCAGCAGCTTCGCTTCTGCGTCCACGGACTGTGGTGCGTACTTGCGCGCCTGATCGAGCATCCCCGCCGCCTCGGTCAGACGCTGCGCGGTGCGCAGCGTACGCGCCTCGGCGACGTAGGCTTGCGCAGCACGTGTCTTCGCCTGAACGACATACGGGTCACTGGCAGACACGTACGCAGTGAGCTGGCGCAACGTACGATCGAATTGCGCGCTCCAGCTGGCGTCAGCCTTCTCGGACTGCAGCAACGTGTCGATACCGGTCTTGATCTGCGCGATCGCTGCCTGCTCGGCCTGGAGGGCTCCCCGCTCGGAGGCGAGCCTCTGTCGTTGCTGATCGACGAAATTGGCCGGCAACACATCGGCATAGCGAGCGATGACTTCGAGCGCCTGAGCATGCTGTGCGGTGCTCTCGAGACGGGTGATCTGGGCGCTGACACCGCGCTGCGCCAACTGCTGAACGCTGGCCAGCACGGGGCTGTCGGGCGCGATGCCCCGCAGCTCATCCAGCTGCGCGCGCTTGGCATCGATGTCGGCGAACGTGGCATTTGCGCCGGTCAAGGCCGCAAGGGATGCCTCCAGCGACCTGCGCTGCACCAGCCGCTGCTGCTGGCCGACGGCGCGCTGCACCTGGTCGCGCAAGTCCGCGAGCGTCGGGTCGCTCGAATCGAAGCTCAGCCCGCCCGCCACCAGTGCCTGCGCGAGCGTCGTGTTGCCCGCCTGCAGCGCCCGGGTGGTCTGGTCGGCGAACGCACCCGGCAGCCGCGGGTCGTGCAGCAGCCGGTTCTGGGCGTCGATCTTGCGAATGGCCTGCAGCACGGTGCCGATGTTCTGGGGTCCCTGGCCGGCGATGAGCAGTCCGCGCTTGAGGTAGTCGTCGAAGCGGTCGCTCAGGCGGTTGATCTCGTCGTTCTCGCGCGACCCGAGGCGGTCGGCCAGATCTCTGACTGCCAGGGAGTCCGGCAGGAATCCCTGCAGCTCTCCCAGCAGGCCCAAGGCCGCCGGATAGTCCGCGTTCGGCTGATTCGGCTCCGTCGCCGCATCGATGCGCGCTTCGAAAGCCTTGATCAGGCCGGCACGGGCACCCTCGTTGAGGAGAATGGTCGCCCGCTGCTCGGCGGTGAGACTGCGGAGTTGCTGAACCAATGCGTCCAGCCGCGAGCCATCAGCCGTGGTGAGCGCGTCGATCACGGCGCGTTCGCGCCGCTTGGCCAGATAGGCGGGTATCAGGAATCCGGCGACGACGATGCCGACCACCACGACCGCCGCGACGCTGACTGCGACGGTCGCGCGCCCCTTGCGTGGGATCAGCTCGTTCAGGAACTGCTGCGCGGAGGCGGTGCGATTCTCGCGACTGAATTGCAGGCCATGCTGGATCGCGCGCCACTGCTGGCGCTTGAGCCCGCGTGGACGCTTCGGGATGAGGCCCTGGTTGCGCGCCTCGACGGCCGCAACGCGATTGAACGGATGTTTGCCGGTGAGCAGCTCATACGCGACACACGCCATGGCATAGACGTCATCCCGGGGGTCGGGCTCCAGCCCCTCCAGCATCTCGCAACTGGCGTACGTGGGGGTCAGGGCGCCGAGCGTCGCAGGATCGAACAGCGTGACCGAGCCCGACACGGCGTCGGTGCGCTTCACGGCACGCGCAATCCCGAAGTCGAACACCTTCACCACGTTGTCCTTGGTGAGAAAGGCGTTCGCCGGCTTGAAGTCCGAGTGCACCACGCCCTGCTCGTGCGCGTAGGCCATGGCGCGGCACATGTCCCGTGTGAGCCGCATGGCTTTCTCGATGCCTACCCCGGATCCCTCGTTATCGCGAATGATCCGATCCAGCGAGCGGCCCTCGAGCAGCTCCATGACCATGAAGACGTTGCCGCCGTCGCGATCGAAGTCGTACACGGCCACCACGTTGGCATGCGCGAGCTGCTGGGCCTTGCGGCTCTCGCGCTGCAGCGCTTTGAGGGACTCCGGATGGCGGCGGAATTCCTCGTTCAGCAGCTTCAGAGCGACCCAGGGATTGCGGTCCTGAGCTTCCTCCTTACGGAGGTCGCGCGCCTTGAAGACCACGCCCATGCCACCGCGCCCGAGCTCCTCTTCGAGCACGAAGCGATCCTTCACGACACTTCCGGCCCCGAGCGTCGGGGCATCGGCGACGGCGCGCCCCACGTCGGTCCAACTGGAGCTGGTGGGCCGTGAGCCAGTGGGAGTCCTGCTGTCGGCATACGAGCCGGTACCGGTGGGTGGCCCTGTGAGACCCGCCGGGGGCGCGGCCGCAGGGGGCGCGGAGACAGCAGCAGCGGGTGCCGGCGCGCTCGCCGACGCAGCGGGTGCATTCGCCGCAGCGCCCGCGCTCGCAGCGCGCGGGGGTCGGAACTGCGTCTTCTCTCCCTCGGCTGCGGGGGCAGGTGCAGAGGCAGCGGGAGCCGACGGCGCAGCCGGCTTGGGTGCGCGAAACTGGGTCTTGTCCTCCGTTCCGGCCGACGGCGGCGCGGCGGCTGCGGGCGGGACCACCCGCACTTCCACTCGCGGTTGAGTCTTGAGGAACGTGCGGATCACATTGATGAGCGCGAGGTAGGTCTCGCCCTTGATGCGGCCGCCTCGATACAGCGCTTCCACCAGTGCGCCGTGCGCCGCGGCCAGCTCGGGCTGGCGCGCCAGGGCAAGGTGTATTTCGCGCTCGACATCGCCCAGATCGAGTTTCCCCGCTACATGGGCGTCCAGTGCTTTTCGGAATTCGTTCATAGACTAAGCAAACTGCACGACGATGACAGACACGTTGTCGCTGCACGGACCGCTCAGGGCCTGTCGCATGAGCGCCTTGCAAGCACCTTCAGGGTCGTTGCCCGTGAGGTGATGGGCCATATCGGCCTCGGAGAGCTCCCGGTACAGGCCATCGCTGCACAGCAGGTAGCGATCGTGGTTACGCAGCTCGCGCAGCTCGATGTCCAGAAACAAGTCGCGCGAGCCGCCGACGGCGCGGGTGATCACATTCGACATGGCCGCTTCGGGAGAGTCGACCAGGCCGTCGCGTACTTCCTGCGCCTCGCTGTGATCGTGCGTGATCTGCTCGATGCTGCCGTCACGGCTGCGATACACGCGGCTGTCGCCCGCCCAGATGCTGATGCAGTGCCGCTCGAGCGCCAGCAGCGCCACGATGGTGCTGCCGCTCATGCCTGCCTGGTTGTCGAGCGACGCCTCATACAGCCGCCGATTCACCTCGTGCAGACGGTCTTCCACGGCATCCAGCAGCGCGCTCGGCGATGTCAGCCTGGTCAGCTCGCTGAGCGATTGCGCGATCATGTTGCTCGCGACATCGCCTGCGTTGTGTCCCCCCATGCCATCGGCGACGACCCACAGGCCGACGTCGGGCATGTCGAGAACCGCGTCTTCGTTGTGACTGCGGACGTTTCCAATGGAGGTTGCCGCCGCCGAGCGCCACGAGAATCCGCTGCGAATATCGGGTTTGGCTGCCATGGCAGTCACCGCTGCTTGCGCAGACGCGCGTCTGCCATGAGCTTCTGCAGGTGCTCGTTGTAGGCCAACGCGAACTCCTCGCCGAACAGCAGCTGGAAGTGCGCCTCACGGTCCCGGTCGATCTCCTCGAACTGCGCCCGGTACATCTCCCAGTACTTCGCCTTGTTGCCCAAGCCGAGCACCGCGGTGCGCTTGAGCTTGCGCTCGTACAGCTCTTCGAGCTTCTGCGGGTGCAGCTTGGCCAGCATGGCGCTGAAGGCGGCACGAATGCCTGCGAGCATCGCACTCTGATGGAACGCGACGTCATCGAAGCCTTCGCGGAAGGCATCGACCGGCCCGAGGTAGCCGGGGTTGTGTTTGACAAACAGGTTGTCGAAGGCGTCCTCGGCGTTCTGCGAGAACTTCAACGGGTTGTTCTCGACGGCTTTCACGCTGGTGGTGGGCAGGCGGAAGCTGTTCTTGACCTCGGTGCGGGATCTCAACACCGTCACCAGGCCCTGCACGGCCAGGTGCACGATCGCCTCAAAGTCGGGAGCGGCGGGAGCCGCCGGCCGTGCTGCCTGTGGAGCGCTCGCACGAACGGCCTCGGCAGGGTTCGTCGAGGCAAGGGGCGGAGCGGCCGTACCTGCAAGCGCAGCGAGTGGGTCTACGGTGCCCAGACCGAGGGCAGAGGCCTGCGGCTCATCCGGGATGATCTGGACGATGATCTCGTAGTCACCGATGTACAGCCGGTCGCCGTCGTTGAGCGGCTGCGGCGCCGCACGCGAGGCCGCCTGGTCCGGTGCGTTGATGAAGGTGCCGTTCGAGCTGGTATCCTCGAGGTAGAAAGTACCGCCCGCCGCGCTCACCCGTGCATGGCGGCTGGATACGAAGTTCTGCGGGTCGGGAAGCACCCAATCGTTGCCCGCAATGCGGCCGATGGAGCCGCCGCGCTCGTCGAATACCTTGTACGCGGTCGCGCCCAGCTCGCCGCTCTGTCCGCTTACGATGCTGAGCGCGAGGAGCATCAGGAGGACCCGCCGGCGTTGGCCCAGTCCGTTGCCGACCAGTCGCCCGTGAGCATCCCGACGAATCCGGCAGGCTCCGGCAGTCCCCGCGAGCACAGCCAGCTCGCCCGCAGCGTGTTGGATCCTTCCGTCCACCAGATCGCGAGCGGCGCGAGCAGCCGGCCGGCTTCGCGATGGGCATACGCATTGACTGCGCTCTGCAGCGAGGCCGCCGAAGCCAGTGGCATCTGCCAGCGGCCAGCCGGCGCAGGAGCATTTCCCAGGACGCGCAGCGCCTGCGAAGACTCCGTGGCGCTCGCCGTATCGAGGCGCTCGCGCAGCAGCGCGACCTGCTCATCGAAAGTGTCGAAATCCAGCGCTTCCGCATCCAGCGCGTCGAGGACCAGATGCTCCGCGGTCTCGAACCAGACGCGGCTGGCGCATGCCACCGCCAGCACACAGTCCTCCGGCTCCAGTTGGGCCAGTACCGTGAGCGGAAAATAGCGGCCGACGCGGTCGACGCTCGGCACCAGGATCCCGATGTAGGTCCCCGCGCCACACACGCCAGGGGACAGTGCGAAGCGCCACACCGGCCCCGTCAGATAAGTATCGAGCCACCGGTCTTCCAGCCGAGCGCGCAACGCGTGCAGCGATTCCTGCAGCCAGGCATCCCACGCGTCGACGAAATCCTGCGGGGCGCGCCGCTGCAGGAAGTCTCCCCGGCAGGGCAGCTTGCCGTAGAAGCCGACTTCGGTGAGCGCCCGGCTCACGGCGCAAGCCCGCACTGAAAGCCGGCCAGCTCATCGCGCACGAACGGATTGCGGCTGGACGCTGCGTCCAGGATCACGTGCATGGAGTGGGTACCGGCGGCGAAACTGACCCCGATTCGCGTGTCCGACACCCGTTTGACCTGCGCTCCCTCGAGCGCCCTGAACCACGCCCAGGGTCCTTGCTTCACGAGGCTCGGACCCGAGCCGCTGCGCTCCTCGAACGCAATCACCGCCTGCCCGACCCCGCCCGCACCAGGCCACACCATTGCCTTGCTCTCCAGCGGTCCGTGGCGGTACTCGAGCCGCTGGCCGTCGAGATCGAGAGTAAAGCGGGTCGCCGCGGCATCCAGCGTGTCCGGAGTCAGGTTGAATCTCGCCTCCGGCATCTGGGTGCCCGGCTTGAAGTACACCTCGCGAATGCGCTGTGCCTGCTGGAACTGCTTCAGCAGCGCGGCGGAGCCGCCGATGCCGGCCGCCCCTTCGCGCCAACGCCAGGGCGTGCGGGAGACATCCACCAGCGCCACCAGGTTGTCCTGGAAGAACTTGTCGAACACACCGCCGTAACCAAACACATGGCCGAAGTCGGCCAACGGCAGATCGTTCGCGCTGGAACGCGAGAACGGATACCGCCCCTCGACCAGCTCGCGGCATTCGCGTGCGACCTGCTCGTCATAACGACGTGACAGCTCATCCCGTGCCTGACCCACGGCGGTGGCCTGACTGCGGGTGCCGATCTGGGCCACCATCGCCCCCACCGGGGCCGGAAGCAGCTTCGCCTGCTGCTGCAGACTCTGCAGCGCGTCTGCCTGCCCCGACTTGGAGAGCGAGTCGAGCGCATTGCTGGCTCCCAGGCCGCCGCCCATCCCCTGCAGCTGCTTGTACGTCTGCGCCATCGAGGCGAGCACCGCATCGATGGGTGCCGCGCCAGGCGGACCTGACATCAAGGTACGAATCGCCTCGAAGTGCTTCGACACCGCGGTGCCGGGCTCGTCCGCACCCGGCGGAGGTGCACCCAGCACATCGGCAAGCTGGGCGCTCTTGGCAGCGAGCGCGACAGAAGCGGCCTGCAGGGGATTGCCGGCCGCAGCCGCCGGGTCGGTGGCAGGCTTCTGCAGGTCGGTGTTGGCAGCGACGGCCGCCAGATAGCCCTTCAGCGGGGAGGCCGGACTCGAGAGCACCCCGAGCAGCTGCATGAGTGAGCGGGTATCGGTGGTGGGCCGGACCTTCACATCCTGCAGGATGCCGTCCCATACCCGGATGTAGTCCTGCTCATAGAGGCCGAGCATCTGGTACAGGACCGTGCCGCTGTTGCGCAAGTCCAGCAGGCCGTTACCGAACACCCAGCCATCCTGGGCGAAGCTCTTGAGGAGCTCCAGCTTGCCCGTCGTGCTGACCTCTCTGAACACGTCCTTCGTGTAGAGCGCCGGCACCGGCTCCGACAGCGGCACGCCGCTCTGGCGCATCAGCACCTGATCCGCTCCCGGGCCGGCAGCAAGGTCCAGGCGCAATGCGTGCTTGGTGTCGCGCGAGTGATCGAGTTTCAGTCGGCTGTACATCAGGACCGGCAGCGACGCCGTCCGCAGCGCATTCCTGCCCTGGTTGACGAGCTCGCCGTCCAGGGGAATGGAGCTGAGGCTGTTCTTGCCGGTGAGCAGCTCATCGAAGTGCGCCTCCAGGCGCTGCCTGCTGTCCTCATCCTGCGGATACATCTGGCGCAGCTCGACGTTGACGAGGAGCCTCAGGTGCTCCGCATCGCGATGGCTGGCATCGCCGAGCATCAGGTAGCCCTTCAGATACTCGTACAACCGATCCGGCGTCGCGACGTTCGAGCGAATCTGGTCGGCGAAGCGTGCGGCGATGACAGGAAGCAGCGTGGCGTTGAGCTCGCGCTGATAGCCGTCGTGCGCGAGCTCGCCCAGGGACTTGCCGCGGTACAGACCCATCCGCATCCGCCACGGGATATGAGCGTTGTGCTCATTTGCCGTCGTGGAGACCGTGCGCACCGCATCCAGACGCGTCAGCAGCACGCTGGACGGTGAGGTCGCACCGGCGGCCGCCGTTCCTTCGAGCGCCTTGGCGGCCGTCGCCACCCCACCGACATAGTTGGCGTTCGCATCGTAGCTGACCGACAGGCCCAGCACTCCCAGAGCGAGAATGGCGACGCAGGCGATGTAGGCCGCCGTCTGCAGCGCCAGCTTCAGCACCTGCAGGCGGCGATTGATGCCCGCGAGGCCCGACTCGCGGAAGATGACATTCTTGAGCAATCGCTCGATGAAAAACGCCTTGCCGCGACCGACCGTGGCCGGAGCCACGGAGCTGGTCACGCCGAACGAGCGTGCGATTGCGCCCAACACGCGGTCTACCGGCGTGCCTTCCTGTGTGCCGCTGGTGAAATACACGCCGCGCAGCAGAATCTGGCTATCGAAGTCCGTCGTCGCGAATACCCGCTTCAGCAGCTCCTGCAGGAGCGGGCCGAAGGTGGCCATCTGTTGCGGGAAGGCGAGAACTCCGACGCGTCTGCGTGCGTCGCGCTCATTCTCCATGCGGCCCAGCACGCGTTGCTGCAGCCTCTCCAGCAGGCGCGCGAACTCTTTCTCGAATTCCTGCGGGGCGTGGCCCGATTCGGTCGCCTCGATCGAGAAGGTCGTGCCCCAGACCTGTGCGCGCTGCTCGGGATTGAGATCGCCGAAGGACTCGTTGAATCCAGCCACCAGGTCGCACTTGGTGACCAGGAAGTACACCGGGACATCGATGCGCAGCGTACGGCCGATCTCATCGAGCCGCGCGCGAATGGCCGCGGCATGACGCTCACGCTCCCGAGCATCGGCGGTCAGCAGGTCCGAGGCGCTCATCGCCACGATGACGCCGTTGATCGGCTGGCGACTGCGGAACTTGCGCAGCAGCTGCAGGAACGACACCCAACCGGCGGCATCCGCCTGCGAGTTCGAGTCCTGGGTGGTGTAGCGGCCGGCGGTGTCGATGAGGATCGCCTTGTCCGTGAACCACCAGTCGCAATTGCGCGTACCCCCGACGCCGCGCAGCGCATCCTTGCCGAATTGCTGCGCCAGCGGGAAATCCAGGCCGGAGTTGACCAGCACGGTGGTCTTGCCCGCTCCCGGAGGACCGATGATCACGTACCAGGGGAGCTCGTACAGATTGCCGCCGCCCTTGCGCCTGGACTTCTTCAGCGCATTGACGGCCTCTTCGAAGCGTTTGCGCAGCTGGGTCGCATCGCCGCCGGCGCCCGCCGCACTGCTGCGGGCACTCGCCGGGCTACCGCGAGCCGCGCCCGCAGAGCCGCCGGCGTCCTCCTGAGCCAGCATCTGGCTGGCCATCTTGCCGCTGGCGCGCGAGCTGCGCAGTTGCTTCAGCTGCAGGACCACGGCCCAGACGACGACGATGACGAGGATCGCCACGAGGCGCGCGACGACACTCTCCAGGGGCTTGTGATCGGCGAACGCAAAATACGGCCCGGCAAACCATATCAGCAGGGCCAGCAGCACGAGCCCGACGATGACGAGGAAGGCGCGACTCTTGAGAATTCCGCCCATGTCAGCCGCCCCTGAGATGGATGATCTCGACGCGGCGGTTGCGCGCGCGATTGGCAGGTTCGTCGGCCGGCTGGTAGCGCGGCTCGAGCGCCCCCTTGCCAGCGGCCTCGATGCGCGATCCGTCGGTTACTTCACCGCGGATGAGGTCCGCAACCTGAAGCGCGCGGGCACGCGAGAGCTCGTAGTTGTCCTTGAAGCGCAACGAGCGCAGCGGCTGATCGTCCGTGTGCCCGATCACGAGGATCCGCCCGGGCACCTTGTTCAGCGCACTGCCGATGTCGTGTATCAGGCTCGTGTAGCTGGCATTCACGTTGGCGCTTCCGGAAGCGAACAGATCCGTCGCCGTCAGCGTAATCAAGGTGCGCGCTCCGGACTCCTCTACGGATATGCGACCGCCTGCGATCTGGGGAGCGAGCAGCTCGCGCAATCCGCTCGTAGGAACGTTGGCCGCCGGGGCCTTGGAATCGAACGCTTCGAGGCCGATTCGCGACAGCGAGGCGCTCACCGGATCGGCCAGCTTGTCCAATCGCGAATCGAAATAGATATAGGCTCCCACCAGCAGCACCGCGCAGGCCGCTGCGACTACCCACAACGGCACGAACCGAAGCACCGCGTTGCGCCGGTCCTCGACACCCTTCCAACGCGGAGACAGCTCGTTGTCGTCGCTATCCCTGAGGCCGTCGATCCGTTGATACAGGTTCTCACGTACTTCGGCGAGACGCGCTGCGCCGCGATCGTCCAGGCGATATTTGCCCTCGAAACCGAGCGCGAGACAGACGTAGAGCAATTCAAGCAGCGCGAGATAGCGCTGGGGTTCCTTGGATACTCGATCCAGGATCTGGAAGAATTTCTCGCCTCCTGCGGCTTCACGATGAAAGGTGACGAGCAGCGAATGGCCGGACCAATCGCTTTGTGCGCCCCATGGGGTGTTGAGCACGGCCTCATCGATCGCCGTGCACAGGGCGTACCTCGCGGCGAGAATGTCCTCCGCCGGCACTTCGGCGCGACGCGCACGTTCTTCGAATCCGCGGATCTCCTGAATGGCCTGACGGCGCAGGCTCTCGACGTCGGCATTGGAGATCTGACCGCGAAGTCGGCCGGTGAGCACCAGCAACGGCACTGCGGCTTGCAGCAACGGGTTCGTGCCCGTTGCGAGCCACTCTCCGAGAGGTGCTGCCTCAGCGGCGCCACGTGCATCGGCGTGTGCGCCGCCGGATACGTGCGCGGGGGAATACGCAGGGGGCGCGCCATATCCCGCGGCCGGGTCGGATATCGGGGCGTTCTGACCATAGGCAGACCCGGCTAGCCCAGCCGGCCCATCACGGGCTGGCTCACGAGCTGCCCCATCACGGGCCGTCGTGTCCGATCCGGCAGGAGCCTGCGAGGGCGCCGCGCCCCCGCCGGGCTGGGGTGCAGGCCGGCGGCTGACACCGGGGCGCGGACGCAATATCGTGACGTCACGCGGGGTCAAATCGGGCCGTGGATCGTCTTCCTTGCTCATGGTTCACTCATCCGCGGATCGCCCACAGTTCCATGCTCAGGTTCGGGAAATCGCCGGACTGATGAACGGCGATCCCGCCGGAACCCTTGAGGGTGCGCCACAGCTCGTGGCTGCGATCCAGCTCGAAGTAGGCAAACCCGGCGTGATACGGAATCTGCCGCGGCGCGACGGCCATCGGCTGCAGCGGAATGCCCGGCAGTTGCAGATTCACCAGGTCGCGGATCTTCTCGACGGAGCCGATCTTCACCTGTGAAGGGAATCTGCGCCGCAAGTCCTCGGAAGGGACGTCGGCGCGCGCCGCCAGCACGAACGCCGCACTATCGAACAGGCTCTGGTCGGCGACGCTGCCGACGCTGATGCCGAATTTCTTGAGCGCGAGCGGAATCGGGATGGCGTTCTGCTCCATCACCACGCTCAGGCAACCGCGCAGCGAGTTGATGACGGGCTCGAAGGTCGCGCGCAGCGCATCGTGCCGATACGTCGGAAACTGCGGGGGTCGGCGCGAGCTGGCCGTGAGCGTCGACAACTCCCCGGTGATCTCCAGAGAGAGTCGATAGAGATCTTCCGGATGCAGCGCGGGGCTGGCGGCCAGATGAGTCACCAGGGGCTCGTAACGGTTGATGATCTGGAGCATGAGGAAGTCGGCGATCTCGGCTGCGCCGCCACGCCCGGAAGCGACGGCGCGCGCGGCAAGGGCTTCCGCACGTTGATGCAACAGTCCCTGCAGCTCCATCAGAAAGGTGGCAAGCCGCCCCGCCGCGCCGCTCCGCAGGACCGTCGGGATGAAGCGCTCATCCAGCACGACCTGACCATCGGCGCGGCGCTCGACGACGTGCGCAAGCGGGATACGTGCGAAGTCCTCGCCGGGCTCGCCCTGCGGAACAAGCAGCGTATTGAGCGCCCCGACCTCCAACTCACTGGTGACTGCAGACTCGGTGGCCACATCACGCGCGTCCAGATCCCGCGTACTGTAGCGCGTCAACTCAGCACCGTTGCCCGCACGTCTGGACTGCAGAGCGCCGGACTTCCGCAACGGCACCGCCAGAAGCACCACCTGGTCGCGTATCTGCGTGCCGACTTCCAGTGGCGCCGGCAGCGGCTCGTTGTCGGGCATCGAAAACGGCGTCCCGTCGGGAAACACTCCACGCGCGCGTCGCAACCCGACCTTGCCGATCGCAAGCAGGTCGCGCTCGATCTCCAGCTCGCTGAATCCCCATGCGTATGAGCGCAGTCCCGCCGTACGACCCTCGATCCAGGTCTCCAGGTGCCGCTCCTGCTGCTGGAAATGCTGCGGCCGAAGGAACAGGCCTTCTGACCAGATGATGCGGTTGTTCTCTGACATGCGGTCGGCCGTCCTCGTGAGATCAGTCTTTGACGGCCAGCGTGACCGCGTCTTTGGCTACGCTGACAGTGACACCGTGTTTGCCGATCAGATCCTTCAGCTTCTTCTGCGGGGGCTGGGTCAGCGCGCGCCAGCGAGCCGAGCGTATATCGCGATACGCGGCGATGACGCCGATGAAGCGGGCATCCGGATTGATCGCCAGATTGAAGGCGCGCTTCTCGCCCGGGACGAGTACGTACTCCTCCCGGGAGATCAGACTGGCGCCGAGTATCTCCTTCTCTTTGTCGTAAAGAGGGAAGAAGTCCGCCGTGGCAAATTCGCCGTCGTTACGCAGTTGGAACAAGCGCACCACGATGGGTGATGCCCGACCCGAGCTGTCCGGGTTCACGTCCGCGCTCACGACGATCTGCGTAGGAGTCATCGGTGCCGGCTTCGGCGGCTTGGATGCGCAAGCCACCAGCGCCAGGCTCCCGATGAGAAACAGTGTGCGCAATCTCACGAGTCGCCTCCACGGGAACGCTTTAGAACGCTGAGCTGCTGCTCGTAAGCCCGCGCGAATTCCTCACCGAACAGGCGACGGAAGGTGTCGTCGCGATCCTTCGTCATCTCCTCGTAGCGTTCGGTGTATCGCTCCCAGTAACTCACTTTGCCGCCTCCGAACAGGCCTCCCCGCTTGCCCTGTCGCTCGAAGGCTTCCTGCAGCTGGGCGGGATCGAAGCGATTCATCAGATTGTCGAACCCGGCGCGCACACCGGCGAGCATCGCAAGCTGGTGGAAGCGCACATCGTTCAGCGCGTCGGCGAAGGCCTCCTGGGGCGCCAGGTAGGCCGGATTGCGCCGCCCGAGCAGGTTGCCCAGGGCATCCTCGGCATTGGCCGCGAACTTCAGTGGATTGTTCTCGGAGACCTTCACTTGCGTGACGGGCATCCGGAACTCCGTCTTGATTTCCGTGCGAGCGCGCAGCACCTCGATGAGCCCCTGCACGACACTGCGGAGGATGTTGCCGAGCACCGCGGCGGTCTCCGGCGGCACCCTTGCAGGATCCACCCCGGTCGCGCGGAGGAATCCTTCCCAATCGAACAGAGAGCGGCCTGCGGACCCGCCGGAGGATGCTGCCGGCGCGGGAGCGGCCGGACGGGGTGCCGGCGCTGCGCGCTGTGGCTGGGCGACCCGAGGCTGCGGCGGGGGTTGAGGCGGAGGCGGGGGCGCCGCGCGCTGAGGCGTTGGTTCCGGAGGCTGCAGCTTCGAGCGATCGAAAGACGTGCGATCCCAATTCTCGGGAATCACGTTCCCGCCGCGCTGCGCCGGAGGCAGTGCGGCCGGCGCAGGCGGGGGCGCGAAATGGTCGGAGAGGGACGATGTATGGTTCCAGGAAGCGTCAACCTGCGGCCGCGAGCGCGAGGGCGGCGCTGCAGCTGCGCCCGTCAACTTGCTCAGAGGATCGAGGTCTTCCGCAGATTCTGCAGGAGAGCCGACGAGCGCAGAGCCGTGCCGCGAATCGAGCGTCTCGGGCACCGGAGGGCGCGCCGCCGGGCGCGGAGCGGCTTCGACCGGCGCAGTTGCCGACGTTGACACTACGAGCTCGTATTCGTCGATGAACACCTTGTCGCCGGACCGCAGCGGATAGGGCTCATTGCGCGGCAGCACCCGCTCCGGATCGTTGATTGCGATGCCGTTGGTACCCACACCCTCCACGAAAAACACGCCGTTGATGAAACGTACGGTGGCGTGATGCCGGTGCACGCCGGCGCCCGGAAGCACCATGTCGTTCTCCTGCGAGCGACCGATGCGTCCGCCGTCAACGGTGAACACTTTGCGGCGCCCTGCCCCGAGGGCCGCGGCGTTCGCACTGATGACTTCAAACGTGAGGTACATGGTTGGCCTTGCCGGCGACCGGCTAGCCTCCTATGAGCACGGTGGGACAGCCCGCGACGATCGAGCCGCCATGCGCCGTCGTGTCGCCCATGCGGGCGGCCGGTTTGTTCTGAATGAGAACGGTGGCCGAGCCCTTCATGATCGCATCCGGTGGGCCGACACACGTGCACTGCGCACCGAGCGTCGCCGCCGGCAGGTTGCCAATGAGAACGGTGGGCGCACCCGGTGGCATGATGGGGCCGCCGACGTGTGGAATGGGCGGTACGGCGGGTGTCTGCATCGGGCAGACGTGCATATCGCTGACACGGGCTGCAGGCGGCATCAGCGCGCTCCCGAAGTAGCCGGGCCGAAGATCTGCAGCGCGCGTGCGATGAACCTGCCGAGCGTTCCGGTGTAGTCCGGCCGCTCGCTGGCGGCGAGGCGCAGAGCAGCCACGGCCGCCTCGGCGGGCAGGTGATCCGGTGGAGCGATGACGTCGTAGCCGCGAGGGGCCAGGCTACCCCCGTTCCAACCGGCACTGGCGGCGATCCAGGCACCCGGCGAGCCGAACTCGCCGCGCTCGGCAAAATCCATCGCCGCCACCCGGTTGGCCTCTGTCGGATCGGCCAGCCATTGCTGCGCCAGCGACAGGCCCGCGCGATCCACGTCTTTCGCGCGGGCATCGCGTGCCAGCAGTTCCTTCAGGCAATCGCACGCCCAAGCCACCACGTAGCGCTTCGGTAAGGTGTGCGCGATCACGATCAGCGCATCGCCCGGTAGTCCGCTACCCAACAGCTGGTCGAGGAATCTGCGCACGTTGCCCGCGTCACGGTCGAGCGTTGCGCGCGCATCGCGGCTCAGCGGCAGGCGTCTGGCGACGCCGGAGGCGGCAGTCTGCGAATTGGGATCCAGCGTGGCGATCATGGGTGCCTGCATGCTCTTGAGTGTCTTCAGCCGATTTTCGTCAGCGATCCCTTGAGAGAGGCGACGCCGCTGGAGCTCAGGTCGAGCGTGCCGCTGCCGTCGACCGTCGTCTTGGTCCCCTTCACGTCCAGTTGCGTACCGGAAACTTTGGTCTGGGCCGCATCGATGTCCACACTGCTGGTGCCCTTCAGCTGCAACTGCGAGCCGCTGATCTGGATGCTGCCGTCGCTCTTCATCACGATCTTCGCCTGCCCGACTTCGAGCGTGATCTGATCGCCGGCCGTGAGCGAGTACTTGCTGCTCACTTTGAGATCGTCGTTGCTCTTCACGTCGGTGGCGCGATCCGCACCGACACTGCGCGTTTCCTTGCCCGTGATCTTGGCGTCGAGGTTGTTGCTGACGGTGAGGCTGTCGTCGTGCTTGACCGTGGTCGTGCGGTCGTTCCCGACGGTCAGCTTGGCGTCGTGCTTGACCTCTTCGGTGCGATCGTTCCCGACGGTGAGCTGCTCGTCGTTCTGGATCGTGACGGTGCGATCGCCCTTGTCCTTCTTGTCGGCGCCGATGCTGATCGTCTGATTGTTCTCGATCACGACGGTCAGGTTCTTCTCGGCGTGGATGTAGACCTCTTCCGAGCCCTTCTTGTCCTCGAAGCGGATCTCGTTGAAGGTGTCGCTCGTGCCCTCCTTGCTGCTGCGGCTCTTCAGCCCGCTTTGCGTCATGTTGGCGGGCAAGGCGTAGGGCGGCATCTGGTCGTTGTTGTAGACGCTGCCGATGATGAGCGGACAGTCCGGGTCGCCCTCGAGGAAAGACACGACCACTTCCTGGCCGATGCGCGGAATCTGCACGGCGCCCCAGTTCTTGCCCGCCCAGGCGTGCGCGACCCGCACCCAGCAGGAGCTGCTCGCATCCTTCTTGCCGTAGCGGTCCCAGCGGAACTGCACCTTCACGCGGCCGTACTTGTCGGTGAGGATCTCATCTTCCGCACCCCCCACCACGAGGGCGGTCTGCAGGCCCTGGATCAGCGGCTTCGGGGTGAGGCGCGCCGGCCGGTAGGGCTCGCGCGAGTCGACCGCCTCGATCGCAATTTCCAGCTCCGTATCCGCCCCGGCGAGCGCCCCGCTGCGGTACGCGCCGGTGCTCAGCCGCAGCTCGCTGGCGGTGCAGAGGTAGCGGATGTTGTTCGAGTCGGCGGGGTGCTTCGCGAGCGTGAACAGGCGGCCCGCGGCCAGGCCGGCCGCGTCGCCGGCCCCGCGTGCGAGGGCCTGTGCGGTCTGCAGCTCCTCCGCGCGCACCTTGGCGACGGTGTCGATCGAGCCCGCAGTCAGCTTCGCCGCGTGTGAAGGGAACTCGAATACTTCGAACTTCGCCGCGTCGTGCTTGCGGGAGATCGAGGAAGCCGCGGCCAGCTGGGCGGTGGGATTCTCGAAATCGTAGTCGCGGGTCGCGTACTTGCCCGGCTGCAGAAACTTCTGCACCGACCAGCTCTGCAGGTGATCGCGCTCGCGCTGGCGGACGTCCTTGCTCTGCGGATAGAACGGCACCTTGTCGTAGCCGCTCACGCTGGTGAGCCGCGCGATCTCATCGGTCAGCACCATCTTGTGCTTGCCGTCGGAGTGCTCGAAGTAATAGAAGATGCCTGCCTGCTCGAGCAGCCGGCTCAGGAATTGGAAATCGCTCTCGCGATACTGCACGCAGTACTCGCGCTTCTCGTACTTGCTCTCTTCCAGGCGCAGCTCGTAGTCGCTGAAGCCGGCTCCGCGGCAGACCGCGGCATAGATGTCCGTCACGGACTGATTCTGGAATACGCGGCAGTCGGTGGTGTGGGTGAGGAACCAGAACCAGGGGCGGATCACCGCCTGGTATTGGTGCAGGCCCTGCGCCCATCCGCTCTGGGCGAACTCGCTCACCAGGCCGCTGCAGTAGCGCTTGGACTGATCCGGCAGGGTGAGCGTCACGGTCACGGCCTTGCCGAGGATGTCATCCGCATTGAGGTCGGCCCGCTCGCTGTGCAGCGTGAGATCGAACTGAAAGGGACGGCTCACCCGCTCGCTGCCCTGGAGGGCATTGATCAGCACCGCGCCGGCGCCGAACGGAGTGGTCACGGCAACCGAACGGTTATCCTGGTATGGCTTCGCCATGCATCTGGTTCTTGATCTTCAGACCCCCACCTCCGGCCGTTGCCGGCACCCCCTCGAGCACACCGGCTCATTCGGCCGGCACGAGCTTCAGGCATCCCTCGTCGTTCTTGGAGTAGAAGTACAGGCCATCGGTGTCGCGTCCTTCGGCAATGATCACACTGATGACACTTTCGAACTTTTGCCGCGCAATTGCTGTGGCGGCTATCTCATTGATCCCATTCTTTTTTATATATTCCGACCAGCGCGCCGAATCCGCCGGGTCGATGCGGGCTCCGGCATCGGTCGCGCGGCGCATCAGGCCGATGAACTGGTAGTAGTCGAATTCGACCACCCGCGCGCGCGCCATGATTATCGCGACTCCTTATGGAAAACCGCACACTAAATAGAGGAAAAGCCCAGACATTTCAACAACCGGCGTCTCACCTTATGAGGCCGCTCAGGCCAACCCTCGTGGCAGCCAATCCGGTGGCCTCCCCGGTGCGCCTGCCTTGCGCGTCACGAAGCGCTCGCGCGGCCGGGAATCGAGGCCGTCACGACGTGGCCGATGACAGGCTCACCGCCCTCACTGCGCAGGGTATCGTTCCGCATGGAAATCCCGCTGAAGCCCGCGGCAGTGAGTACATCGCGGACGTACCACTCGGCATGGCTGTATCGCCCGTGAGGCTCCAGGTGAAAGCTCAGCGTCGGGGGCTGCGTCTCCAACCGCTCGAGGGTGAACGCAAATACCCCCGCGTTTCGCAGACACGTGCGCGCGGCCGCTATGGCCTCACCCAGTGCTCCGAAGTACACCAGAGTATCGGCGCACATCACTACATCGTAGCAGGCAGGTCGCGAGCGCATGAAGGCGCAGAGCTCGGCGACGGCAAGCTCGTCATAGACACCTCGCAGCCGCGCCTTCTCGATCATGCCGGGGGACAGGTCGACACCCTCGAGCCGTCTTGCGCCGGCGCGCAGCAATGGACCGCACAATCCGGTGCCGCAGCCGGCGTCCAGAATGTCACCGCCGGGCTGCGCTCCTAACCTCTCCAGCAGCGCATCCGCCAGGAGCTTGGGCGCGCGGTAGCCGAGGGTCGAAAGGTTCTCATCGAAGGAATCGGCGAATTGATCGAACACCGTGCGGACGTAGTCGTCATCCGCACGCTTCGGGATGGCATCTCCGGCGAGAGCGGCAAGCATATGGCGAGCGACGGGGTTCTCCGGCTCGGCGGCGAGCCAGCCTCGATAGACCTCGGCGGCCTGCGGGTAGCGACGCAGCCGGCACAGGATCTGGGCGAGGGTGTTGTGTGCCGGAATGTGGCGTGGATCGATGTCGATGGTCTTGCGCAGGCTGTCGGCGGCTGCCTCGGGGTGTCCCTGCTGCCGCTGGCACACGCCCAGGTTGTACCACGTGATGGCCAGATCCGGGGACAGCTCGGTCGCCCTTCTGAAGGCGGCCTGGGCGCCCTCGTGGTCGTCGCGTGCCATCAGCACGTTTCCGAGATTGATGCGGGCGTGCGGATTGTCCGGGTTCGCCTCCACGGAGCGCTGCAGAAGCTCGACCGCGCTGTCCGCCTGGCCCTGATGAAAGTGCAGCAGGCCGAGAAAATTCAGCGCGTCGGCGTTGTCCGGCTGCCCCTGCAATATGTTCCGGTAACCCGCCTCGGCCTCCCCGAGGCGGCCCGCCTTGTGGGCGGCAAGGGCGCCCTGCAGAGTTGTGTCGGTAGCTGTCATGTCTTGGTACGATGCGCTGCAGGGCGCTGTTCCACGCACACGGGAGAGGTCGAAACATGGGACCACGAGTATGGCTTGGACGCAATGAACGGGTCAGAGTCGCCTCGCCCCGAGAGTCCGGCATTCAACAGATCATCCAGGCCATGCAGGTGGACACCACCACACGGCTGGTCCACTTCTACTACAAGGCGAGTCTGCAATACGACCCGGGCATCGCCGGCAAGATCCTCGACCGTATCTCGAAGAAGATCTCCGCCAAAGCCCGCTCCGCGCAGGGACAGGCCGCCATCGAGGGAGCGCAGGAGATCAAGGCGATCTACGACGTCGTGCAGAAGGTGATGCAGACCGTCGCGGAAATCGCCGGCCAGGGGGCCGCCTCGGGGGGACTGCTGAATCAGATTCAGTCCACGGTCACTGCCAAGGCCACCGATCTGGCCGTGCAGGCGATGGGACCGGCAGTGCTCAAGTCCATTCCCTTCCTCAGCCTGCTGCCGACGATCTATTCGGCCGGCAGCAAGTCGTACGCGGCGGCGCAGGGGATCGCGAGAGCCACCTATGCCAGCCGCTACGTGGAAGTCGTCAAGCCCGGTTATCCGCAGGACGCTGCACGGGCTGTGGGAACGATCCTCAAGCGCAAGGCCGGCTACCTCAGCGCCACCGCGGCGACATCCCTGGCCGATCTCGGTGCGAGCATCGCGGATGCCTCCTCGCTGGGAGTCTCCAAGGCCGCCACCGGAGGCGTCAACATCGCCACCACCATCGCGGACCTGATCGCCGAGCTGACCATGTTCGCGATCGAGCTGTACGAGCATGTCGTCGGGCAGGAGTCGCTCAAGCACATCTCCGGCTACAAGCACGAGTTGCTGCTGGAGACCCCGGTTGCGGACGATCTTTTCAACGTGGCCTTCAACAAGTGTCCGTTGCTCGGCTCGTACATGCTGGCTGCCACGCCGTATTTCAACACCAGCGACTTCGTAGTCCTCACCTCGGCCCCGGGCGTCCTGGCCTCGGTGGACCAGATCCAGCAGATCGCCGTCAAGAACGTGAACCCGCTGCGCCTGTATGCCTCGCAGATCATCTCCGAGAGCAAGGTGAGGCTGCATCACGAGGATCCCGTGATCGACAAGATCATGCAGGAGGCCACGTTCAGGTCGGACGCGGTGGAGGCGAAGTCCCTGAAGGGTCGAGCCAAGGCCACCCTCTCCAAGCACATCCTGGACCCCCTGAAAAAGAAGTGGACGGCCTGGCGCGCAGCCGCCTGACCCGCACGACTGCGGCCGGGCCGGTGCGCAGCTTTCACGCGAACGCGCAGGCAAACTCCTCGCCTTTCACCGCAACCGTCACCGTCCGCGTGACCGCTCCCTCCGATATCCGAGTGAGGAACTCGCGGCTGATCTGCGGAAGCAGCGTATTGGTCAGGATCGCATCGATCATGCGTCCGCCGCTCTCCGGCTCGGTGCAGCGCGAGGCGATGAGCTTCACGACGGCATCGTCGTAGCGCAGCTCGGCCGAGTGGTTCTGGCGGATCCGCGCGACCACTCTTTCCATCTGCAGGCGGATGATCTGCCCGAGCACCGAGTCGCTCAGCGGGTAGTACGGAATCACCACGATCCGCCCCAGCAGCGCCGGCGGGAACACTTTCAGCAACGGTGCGCGCAGCGCCTTGGAGATGCCCTCGGCGTCCGGCAGGAGCTCGGGGTCCTTGCACAGGCTCATCACGAGGTCGGTTCCGGCGTTCGTGGTCAGAATGATCAGGGTGTTCTTGAAATCGATGAGGCGACCCTCGCCATCCTCCATGACACCCTTGTCGAACACCTGGAAGAAGATCTCGTGGACGTCCGGGTGCGCTTTCTCCACCTCATCCAGGAGCACGACGCTGTAGGGCTTGCGCCTGACCGCCTCCGTCAGGACCCCGCCCTCCCCGTATCCAACATAGCCGGGGGGGGCGCCCTTGAGCGTGGAGACGGTATGCGCCTCCTGGAACTCGCTCATGTTGATGGTGATGAGGTTCTGCTCCCCCCCGTACAGGGCCTCTGCCAGGGTGAGCGCGGTCTCGGTCTTGCCGACGCCGGAAGGCCCGGCGAGCATGAAAACGCCGATGGGCTTGTTGGGGTTCTCCAGACTCGCCCGCGCCGTCTGCACGCGCCGGCCGATCATCTCCAGCGCATGGCTCTGTCCGATGACCCGCTTGCCGAGGGTCTCGGCCAGCTTCAGGACTGTCGTAATCTCATCCTTCACCATGCGGCCGACGGGGATCCCCGTCCAGTCGGCCACCACGGAGGCGACCGCCTGCTCATCGACGCTCGGCAGCACCAGCGGCCGCTCGCCCTGGGCCTTGGAGAGCTGCTGCTGCAGCTCCTGGAGCCGCGCGATCGCCTGTTTGCGCTCGGACTCGCTCAGCGGCTTGGCGCCGCTTTGCGCGCCGTCGGGTGTCGCGGCCGCGGTCGCAGTGGGTGCTGCGGCCGCAGCGTTATCCGTCTTGCCCGTGGCCTCGCGCAGCTTGCCGCGCAACTCCAGAATCTCATCGACCAGCGCCTTCTCCTGCTTCCAGGCGACCTGGAGCGTCGCGAGCCGCTCATTCTCGACCTGCAACGCACTCGTCACGGCCTGCTCACGCTCGGCCGTGTCGATGCCGATCGCTGCCTCGCGTCCGATGATCTCCAGCTCCGTTTTCAACGCCTCGATGCGCCGCTGCGAATCCTCCACTTCAGCGGGAGTCGCATGATGGCTGACGGCGACACGGGCGCAGGCGGTGTCCAGCAGACTGACGGACTTGTCGGGGAGCTGGCG
>Ga0070679_100000747_pt1 | contig 28132 bp, 25 predicted proteins | sample KBSC63BmetaG_FD_65652 | JGI IMG/M metagenome (GOLD analysis project Ga0070679, IMG submission 65652) | Corn rhizosphere microbial communities from Kellogg Biological Station, Michigan, USA - KBS C6-3B metaG | ecosystem: Host-associated > Plants > Roots > Rhizosphere | place: USA: Michigan... | reverse complement strand
ATGGCGAACGGCGTCGCGCGCGGCCTGCGGCGGCGCGGATTGGCGCGCGGCGACCGCGTCGCGATCCTCGCGCTGAACTGCGTCGAATATCTCGCCGTCTATTACGGGATCCTGCGCGCGGGCCTCGTCGCCGTGCCGGTCAATTTCAAGTTTCCGCGCGCGACCATCGATTTCGTACTGCGTGATTCGGGCGCCAAGCTCGTCTTCTGCGACCCGGCGCGGCGCGCCGCCTGCTCCGAGGGCCTGCCGGCAATCGTCTTCGGACCGGAGTTCGAGCGCTTTCTCGATCCGGGGCCGCACGACGCCATCACGCCCGAAGCGAACGAAGCCGCGATGTTTCTCTACACCTCGGGCTCGACCGGCAAGCCGAAGGGTGTCGTGCTCTCGCATCAAAGCCATCTCTGGGTCGTCGAGATGCGGCTCGCCGGCCAAGATCTCGCGCGCCACCGCTATTTGATCGCGGCGCCGCTCTATCACATGAACGCGCTCGCCCTCGCCAAGCTCGCCTGCGCGGCGCATGCGACGATCGTGCTGCAGCCGCAATTCGAGGCGCGCGACTACATCGCCGCGATCGGCCGGCATCGCTGCACCTGGCTCACCGCCGTGCCGCCGATGATCGCGATGATGCTGCGCGAGCGCGACGTGCTGGAAAAGACCGATCTCTCCTCGGTCGAATTCGTGCGCATGGGATCGGCGCCGGTCAGCCCCAGCCTCTGGGCGGCGCTCGCCGAGGCGCTGCCCCGCGCCAAGGCCACCAACGTTTACGGGACGACCGAAGCCGGGCCGATCGTCTTTGGCCCGCATCCGAAGGGCTTGCCGCAGCCGCCCGATTCCGTCGGCTATCCGCATCCGAAGGTGGAGCTGCGGCTGGTCGCGGAGAATGGCTTGCGCAGCGCGGAGCAAGGCGTTCTCGAGATGAAATGCCCCGCCTTGATGCTGGGCTATCACAATCGGCCCGATCTTGGGGACGCGATCACGCCGGACGGGTTCTACGTCACCAAGGACGTGTTCCGGCGCGACCAGGACGGCTTCCATTATTTCGTCGGCCGCAGCGACGATATGTTCGTCTGCGGTGGCGAGAACATCTATCCCGGCGATGTCGAGCACATGCTCGAGACCCATCCGGCGATCGCCAGCGCCGCCGTCGTTCCGATCGACGACGACATCAAGGGGCAGAAGCCGGTCGCCTTCGTGGTGCGCCGGGACGGGGCGGCTCTCACCGAGGAGGAGGTCAAGCAGCATGCCTTGGCCAATGCCCCGCCCAACGAGCATCCGCGCTTCGTGTGGTTTCTCGACCGGCTGCCGCTCGCCTCGACCAACAAAGTCGATCGCGCCGCCCTCATCGCCATGGCGAAAGAGCGCGTCGAGGCCGATAATCGGGCAAACGGCGCAGGCGGGAGGAACGGGTCATGATCCAGACGGTTTCGATCGACGCACAGGGCGGCAAGATGGACGTGCTGATGGGCGTGCCGGAGGGCGCGGGCCCCTTCCCGACCATCGTCGTGGCACATCACCGCTGGGGCGTCGATCCCTTCACCGGCAGCGTGGTCGAACGGCTCAACGCCAATGGCTTCATCGCCGGCGCGCCCAATCTCTATCACCGCCGGCCGAGCGGCGAAGACACGACGGAATCGATCAAGTTCCTCGATGACGAGGAGATCATCGCCGATCTCAAATCCGCCACGGCGTTTCTGCAATCGCAGAAAGCGGCCAAGCGCGGCGGCGAAGGCGTGATGGGTCATTGCATGGGCGGACGCGTCGCCTTTCTCGGCGCCGCCACCCATCCCTACAAGGCGGCCGTCATGCTTTATGGCGGCAGCATCAACATCCCGCGCGCGCCCGGCAAGCCGGTTGCCTTGACGCGCGCCGCCGGCGTTGGCTGTCCGCTGCTCGGCTTCTTCGGCAAGGACGATAAGAATCCCAGCCCGGCCGATATGGCGGCGATCGACGCGGAATTGACGCGGCTCGGCAAGAAGCATGAATTCCACGCCTATGACGGCGCCGGCCACGCCTTCCAGAATTTCCGCGACGAGCGCTACCGCGAGGCGGCGTCCGAGGACGCTTGGCGCCGCTATCTCGGATTCTTCCGCGAGACTCTCTGACTGTGAGCCGATGCGGCGGCCAAGCGCGCGCCGCCTCGGAACGAGATCGCGCCTGCCACGTTGATTGATCAACGGGTTTGAAGGGGCGACCGCGATGGATATTGCCAAGCTGCTGCTGATCTCGTGCTGCGTTGCCTGCGCGGGAATCGCGCAGGCGCAAGATTCGCCCACTCCGCCCAAGCCGACGCATAATTCGCCGGCGATGGGCGGGAAGCCCTCGGCTTTTCCGACCCCCAAGGTCATCGGCCTTCGCGCGAACGAGGTGCTGCTGTCGCGCTTGAAAGGCGCGCCGGTCGAAACGGCGCAAACGAAACCGATCGATCCGACGACGCACGCCCTGCTCTATAAGAACCAAGGAAAGATTCCTCAGCACGCTTCCATCGGCACCATCGAGGATGTTCTGATCGATTCGCACGGCAAGGTGACGAAAGCGATCGTCAAGACGACCGAGGGCAAGTCGGCCGTCATCGCGTTCTCGACACTGAAGCATAAAGGCGAGCCCAACCCCTCCTTCGTCACCTCGCTGACGCCCGATGCGGTGGCGAAGGCCCCGCCCGCCAATGCGGCGGAAGGCAAGGGCACGATCAAAGGCAGCTCGCTGCTCGGCCGCCAGGCGGACGCCGCCAAGGGCGGCAAGGGCGGAACGCTGGTCGATGTCGTGATGCAGATCGGCAACGGCGTCATCGATTACGCGGTGATCCGCTCGGAGACATCGCAAGGAATCGGCATCGGCACACAGCCGCGCGCCGTCGTGTGGAAGGACATCCGCGCGACGGCGTCCACGGACCAGCCGCTGACGCTTTCGATCGATCAGGCGCAGCTCGACCGCGCGCCCGTCTTCGGCCTAGTCGCGCAGCAGCGCCCGCAAGACCGCAAGGTCGAGCGCGCGACCGGCGCCACCACCCCGTCAAAGCCCTGATCCGCCCGCTCAGATCGCGTTCCGCAAGCTCCCGGCGATCTGCTGGGCCAATTGCCCGAGCAGGGCGCTCATCGCCGATGCCTGGCTGCTGGCATCCGGCGCCCCGGCGGCGCTTTCGAAGCGAACGGGGCGGCTCATCAGCAGCTTTCCCGAGCCGCCTTCGAGAAGAGACCAGGAGCCGTCGAGCATCACGCGCCCCGCCGTGTCCGGCGCGAATCGGTTGATGGAGACGACGATCTGCGCCGTGCGCGGCGGCGCCGGCGAATCCGGCAGGATGACCTTGTCCTTGGGCAAGTAAGCCGCGAGATCCTCGGTCAAGACACGCCGCGTCAGCCCGCCCAAGGGTGATTCCCAGCGATCTTGTTCGCTGATATCGACGGCGTTCTGACCCGTTTGCCGGATCATTTCGCGTCGATCGAGCGAAGCCGGCAAATGCACCGCCGCGACGGTGACAGGCCTGGAGATAGCAAGCGTGTCCGTTCCCGAATCGCTGACCGGATCGAGCGTGTAGAAATGCGTCTTGGGGCTCGACCCGCAACCGGCCAAGAGCGCCACGGCAAGCACAGCGATCGCGCGTGCGCCTCTCATCCGCCCGACCTCCCTTGGATCAGCGCTTCGGGGTGGCGATCGAGATAATCGCTCAAATCGCGCACCGAGCGCGCGGCCTCGGTGATCTCGCGCACCGCATCGGAGAGGCCGTTCTGGCTCGGAACCCCGCCCACCACCTTATTCGCGGCCTTGGCGGTCTCGTCCAGCCGATCCGCCGTGCGGTGGAGGCTATCGACCAGCGTGGTGATCTTGGGCCCGGCTTTCGCCGCAACCTGATGGACTTGCTGCAGCGACTGGTCGAGCTGGGCAATCGCGTCTTTCAGCTGCGGCGAGGCGACGAGCGTATCGACATGCTGCGTGACATCCAGCAGGTTCTGCGCGATCTGGTCGATCGGCACCTTGTTGACGCGATCGACGATCGTCGCGATGCCGCCGCCCTCCGCCGACGGGATTTGCGGCAGACCCTCCGCGGCCGATAACTGAGCCGGCGGCGCGCCCTTCACCATATCGAGCGAGACCTCGTAGCTGCCGATGAAGGGCGGATCGCGATCGAGCCGCGCGCGCATTCCCTCGGCCACCAGCCGCTTCACCGCCGCGGCGAGCGCCGCGCCGCTGTCGGACGCCGCCTCATGCTCGATGGGAAACAGCGAGGGATAGAGCGCGATGGTGACGGGCGTCTCGATGGCGCCGGTCTTCGCATCGTAGCGGAACGCGATGCTGTGCACTTCGCCGACGGTGAAGCCCCGCAGCTTGACGGGCTCGCCCTGGGTCAAGCCGCCGACCGCGCCGGAAAAGCTGAGCTCATAAAGGTCGGGCTTCGGGTGAGGGCCGGCGACGATCGGGCGGCGCGACAGGCCGGCGAAGGATGTCGTCTTCGTGCCGGGGCCCGGCTCCATCACGATGCTCGGCCCGGACAGCAGAGCGCCGAGCGAGGAAAGGTCCGACAGGCTCGGCGTGCTGCCGCGCAGCCAGAAGGTGGTGCCCGAGCGGAGGAACTGGGTCGCGCTGTCATCGACGCTGGCGGTCACGATCACGCTTTTGCCATCCGGCGCAATGGTCGCCTCGGACGCCTCCCCAACCTTCAGGCCGCGATAGAGAATCTCGGCATTCTTCGGCTTCAGCCCATGGACGTCGTCGAAAACGATCTCGATCGTCTGCCCGCCCTCGGCAAGCGTGCGCAGCAACGCCCACCCGACGACCGCCACGGCGGCGATCGGAATGGACCATACCCAACCGGGCCACCAGCCACGCCGGACGGCTGCTTTTGTTCGAGACCGATCCGCTTGCGATCCTTCGCTCATCGTGGGCCCGGCGCGGCGACGTCCCACATCAGCCGCGGATCGAAGGTGCTCGACGCCGCCATGGTCAGCGAGGTCATCAGCATGAAGGCCGCCGCTCCCCAACCCGCCGTCGCCGAGCCGAAGCCGTCGAACGCCATCAGCGGCACGAAAACGACGATCGTGAAGGGATCGGTTTTCGACCACCGGCCGAGCTCCGCGACGACGCGAAAGATTTTGGTCTTCACCAGCAGATGACGATTGGAATTGCGCCAGACCGAGAGAACGCACCAGCCGATCGCCAAAATCTTCACCAGCGGGATGAGGATGCTCGTGCAGAAAATCAGCACGGCCAGCGGATAGAGACCGTTCTCGTAGAGCTGACGCACGCCGGTGAAAATCGTGTAGTCGACGCTCGAGCCGAGCTGGGTCGAAATCTCCATCGGGTAGAAATTCGACGGGAAGAACAAGACGAAGGCGGCGACCAGCAGCGCGGCGGTGCGCGGCAGCGCATCGCGCTTGCGCACGCGCAGCGTGGCCCCGCAGCGCGGACAGGGCTCGCCCTCGCGCTCGCTCGCTTGAACGAGATCGCAGGTGGTGCAGGAGATTGTCTCTTTGCTCAAATCGAACTGCGTTTCGGGCATGATCGCCCGCCACACGGTGCGCTTGTCGAGCGTCGCGCGGGACAGCATCGTCAGAAACGCGGCGGCCATGAAGCAGGCGCCGCCCAAGCCGATCGTGACGGTGATTTCGGGGATATTGACGAGGCGGTAATAGCCGACGAAAGAAGCGAGCAGAAACACATCCGACATCGCCCAGGCATCGAGCCACACCGCCCAGCGGAAGACCGGGCCCAGCCATGGCGGGCGGTGGCTGAGCTGAACCGCGCCCAGCACCACGGTGAGCAGACCGAAACGGAAAAACGGCAGGATGAGCACGTAGATCGCGGTGAACCCGGCGACGATGACCCAGCCATGATTCCACAGCATGAGAACGCCGCCGCCGATCACGTTCTCGCCCTTCATGCCGAACACATCGACGCGCAGAAAACGCAAGCCATTGCTCGGCATCAGCAGAAGGAAGGTTGCGAGCGAGCAGGCGAGCGCGGCCGAAATGCTTCGGCCGCTGGTCTTCTCGAGATCACCTTCACAGAGCCGGCAAATCGCCCTGCTGCGCGGCGGCAGCGGTGGAATCTCCGCCAACGCGCCGCAATCGGGACAAGCAATGGTCAAATGAACGCTCCCGCTTCGGGCCGCCCGCAGCCCTCGCGATTTAACACGCATCGCGCCCCGGTGGTTGCGCAACGCGCCGGCAGGGAGATCTGGGCCGGACAAGACGGCGCTGCTTGCGCCGGCCGCCTCTCATGGGCGGAACGGGGAGATTGCCAATCCGCGCGGCCAAATCTATCGTGTGCGCCAAGCGCGAAATCCAAAAAGCGGGAGGTCCTCCATGAAGATTTTAAGCTTCGAGAAAGGCGGCAGCGCCCGGGTCGGCGCCCATGTCGCGGAAGGCGTCATCGACCTCACCGCCTGCCTGCGCACCACCCACCCCAGCATCCAAACTGCGCAATCGGTGCTGTCGATCATCCAATCGGGGCTCGATATCGACCGCTTCGCCGAGGAGAGCATCAGCGAGCTGCGCGGCTCCGGACGGCTTGCCCGCTTCGTCGTCGAGAAGCCGACCTATCTCCCGCCGGTGACGAACCCGCCCAAGATCTTGGCGCTCGCGCTCAACTTCCAGGAGCATATCGACGAGACCAATCTCAAATTCTACCAGGAGCCGATCGTCTTCACGAAATATCCGAGCAACATGATCGGCCACGAAGGCGAGATCGAGCTGCCGCCCTTTCCGCAGAAGGTCGATGAGGAGCACGAGCTGGGCCTCGTGGTCGGCCGCGATTGCCGGCATATCCGCCCGTCGCAAGCGGCCGACTACGTCTTCGGCTGGACGATCTGCAACGACGTCTCGGCGCGCAACCGCCAGCGCGAGCGCGGCCAGATGGGCCAGCCCTATGCCTATGCCAAGAATCTCGCGACCTTTGCGCCGATCGGACCCTGGATCGTCACCAAGAAGGAGCTGCCCGACCCGCGCAATTTGAAGATGGACGTGCGGATCAACGGCAAGGTCACGCGCAGCGGCAATACCGGCAAGATGATCTTCGATCCTTACGAGGTGCTGGCCTATTGCTCCGACTACACGCCGATGCAGGCGGGCGACATCATCTCGCTCGGCACCTTCGCCGGCGACAAGGAGATTCATGCCGGCGACACGGTCGAGCTCGAGATCGAAAAAATCGGCGTGTTGCGCAACCGGGTCGTCGCGGCGAAGGCGCCGTGGCGCAATTTCACCGAAGGCGCGCCGACCGGCCCGCTCGTCAAAGAAAAACGCTGATCGCCCGCCCGCGTCGTCGCGCGGTGCGGATGCCGGCGCGCGGCGAGCGCGCGTGTTCGGCGTCAGCGCGCGCCGAAGATCGCGGTCACTTTCGTTGCGTTGAAGATATAGGTCGGCAGGATATCCGACCACACGACTTTCTGGCCGAGCTCCTGCATCGCGCCCATCAGCGCGAACCAGTTGAGCGTCTCATGCCCGCCGCAATCCTCGACCTGCTCCAAGGTCATCTTCTTCCAGAAATCGTAGTTGCCAATGACCATGGCGTCGTAAAGCTTCATGTCGGTCTCGATGTCGGGGACCATGCGCCAGGTCTTCTTGGTGAGGAAGGAGTGCGACCAGCTCGAGGACGCCATCAGCGCGACGCGATAGGGGCTCTCGCGCGCGATCTGCGCCACCGCCTTGCCGAGGGCGAAGCAGCGGCTCGGCTTGGGCGAATGCGGATCGGGCGGCGGCTTGTGGCCGAGATTGTCGGCAAATCCATGATAGCCGATCACCTCGCGGCCATAGCAATTGATCGAGCACGGCACGATGCGATGCGGAAAGCCTTGGCGGTAATAATCGAGATAGAGGCACGCATTGAGGAAGGCGTGCGCGAGGCCGGGATGCTCGTTCGGCTGGTAGGAATAGGAGATGTCGAAGTCATGGTCGAGCAGATGCTCGACGAAATACTTCGCCGCCTCGCGATGGAAATGGAGCTTGAACTCGAAATCCATCGGCTCGTTCCAGACATTGGGTCTGCCCCTCATCGAGCCGGATTCCGATGCCTGCAGCCACGGCTTCACCGTCATGTCGCCGTCATAGGCGAGGATCGAGAAAGGCGGGATGATGCCTTCCTTGTAATTCTCGTACTGGTCGTCGCCCCACATGAAAATGAAATCGGGCTTGAACTCATCGAGCGCGGACCGCGCCTTGCGGAAATCGGCGAGCATCGCCTCGTGATGCGCGGCGCCAGACGCGGCGCCAAAATCATTGCCCAGCTCGCGCCGCATCGCTTCCGGCCATTTCGACTGGTCCTTGGCCGAATCCGGAATGTCGGGATCGTTCAGCCGAACCCGCAGCAGGAAGGCCATGTCGTGCTTCGGCCGGCTGAACAGCGGCGAATGCGATATGCCCAGTCCCAGAACCTCGCCCATGAGCCACCTCCGCGGTGCTAGACGCGCGCCGACACGTTAAACCCGGTTCTGGCGCTTTTCCAGCCTCGCGCGGCTTCGCAAGGTTGAGGCTGCGCCGCGCCTATCCTAGACTGGCGTGGCAAAGAGGGGCGGAAATCCCCGGGAAATCGAGGCGCCTCGGATGAAAATCGCTCTTGCGGCAATGCCCCGGCCCGTGCTGGCAGAACCCTGCGTCATGGCGCAAGCGGCGTCGGGACATTGGCACCCTCTCGACAGTCTCGTCGATACGGCCGAGCCCGCAGACCGCCCCGCCAAGGACAGCCTCCCGAGCGCCCTCGAGTTCCTCGCAAGCCTCGGCGCCCGCGGACGGCGCCGGATCGAGCGCGCGCTCGATGCTCGGATGAACGGCGCGCGCGACGTCGCGTTCTTGAAGCCGATCGACCCGCTATCGAAAATCCTCCTGACCGAGGGGCGGGTCGCGCTCAGCCGCTCGAACGACCAGCTGCCGGCGAAAATGGTCGTCGGGTTCTCGAAATTCGCGACGGCGCTCGCCGATCCTGGAACGCAAATCCGCTTGCCCGATCCGCAAGCGCAATATGACGTCGAGGCGGCTTTGGCGGTGGTGCTCGGCAAGCCGGCTTCGCGCGTCTCGGCGCGCGACGCGGCCGGCGCGGTGATCGGCTTCACGCTGATGGCGGAAGTGACCGACCGCACCATGTTCGAGCGCGAATGGCGCACCAGCAACAGCCTCTTTGCGAAGAATCGCCTCGGTCTTTCGCCGCTTGGGCCCACCATCTGGGTTGCGGGCCTCGGCGATCTCGATCGCGCGACCGATATCACCCTCGCCGTCAACGGCGTCGAGCGGCAGCGTTTCACCGCGGCCGATTTCGCGCACAGCATCGCGCAGGCGACCAAGGCCTGGTCGCGCGCCGTGCTCGAGCCCGGCGATATGGTGGCCTTGGGCGCGGCGATCGCGCGACCGCGCCCCGGCAACGAGGTCGATTCGCCCGTTGCGATCGCGCCAGGCGACCACATCGAGGTCGCTTGCGCACCGATCGGCACGCTCGCGGCGCAGTTCGTCGTCTAAACGCAAAAAGGGGGCCGGGATGCGCTTTGTGACCTTCGAGCCCAAGCCGGCGATCGAGCGCTTCGGGGTTCTGCTCGGCGATGGGGGCATCCTCGATTGCGAGGCCGGTGTCGCGGCCGCGCTCGCGCGCGAGGTCCCGGCCGATCGCGCCCGGGCGCTCGCCCATGCCATGGCGCCGCCCAATGCGCAGGACTTCATCGCCAATGGCCGGATCGCGCTCGACGCCGCGCGTCGGGCGCTGCAATTTGCCGAGGAGGAAAGCCGCGCCGGCCGCGCTTTGGCTGGACCGCGCGGCGAGACGATCGCTTTCGCACTCGGCGAGGTGAAGCTGCTGGCGCCGGTGCCGCGGCCGCGCAAATTCATCGCCGCAGGCAAGAATTATTTCGAACACCAGGACGAGATGGGCCGGCCTGCCGATTCGAAAGTGCCCGCGCTGCCGATCGCGCATGTGCAATTCGCCTCCACCGTGGTGGGCCCGGACGCCACCGTGCCGATGCCGCCCGAGACCAAGCATCTCGACTACGAGGTCGAGATCGCGGTCGTCATCGGCCGCTCCGCCTGGCGCGTGCCGCGCGAGAGCGCACTCGACTATGTCTTCGGCTATACCGTCTACAACGACCTCTCCGACCGCGACCTCTATCGCGGCGAGGCGCGTTTGGGCGGCGGCGTCGGGCTTCTCGGCAAGAATTTCGCCGGCTTCTCGCCCTTGGGCCCCTATCTCTGCACGCCGGACGAGATCGGCGATCCGCAAGTGCTCGGCCTCAGGAGCCGCGTCAACGGCCAGATGCGGCAGAACTCGACCGCGCAGCGGATGATGTACAAGATCGACGAGCAGATCGCGCATTGGTCGGGCATCGGGCTCGAGCCCGGCGACATTCTCGGCACCGGCACGCCCGGCGGCGTCGCCGCCGGGCGCAAGCCCGACCAGGAGCAATGGTGGCTGAAACCCGGCGATGTCGTCGAATGCGAGATCGACCGGATCGGCACGCTTCGCACACGCATCGGATGAGAGGAAGGAGCAGCGCACCATGGACGCCAAAGAGCGCAAGGACATCGAGCAGGAATGCCGCGATCTCGTGATCGCGATCACGCAACACGGCGATCACAAAGAGACCGAGAAATGCATCGCGCTCTTCGCCGAGGACGGCACCTGGCTGCGCGGCGGCAAGCCCTATAAGGGCCACGCCGAGATCCGCTCGTCCTACAAAGCCTCGACCCAGGTGACGCGTCACATCAATGGCGGCACCATGGTCAAGGTGATCGACGACAGCCATGCCGAAAGCGTGACCTACTACGTCGCGCTGCATCACGATCCGAAGGTCGAGAATCCGAAATTTCCCCTGCCCTTCGATCCGCCTTTCAGCATGGGCGAATGGCACGACAAATTCGTCAAGACCGACAAGGGCTGGCGTTTCTCCTCGCGCGAGACCAAGCGCCTCTTCGAGCGCCAAGGCGGCCACTGATCGCAATCCCACACCGTTCCCGATGAGGTAGAGCATGACTCCCCCCGATTCCGCTTCCGGCACCGTCGATATCGCCGCCGCAATCCGCCGCATGGGCCGGGCCTTCAACCCGGAGATATTGAAGGCGACCTACGACCTCTTCACCCCCTTGCAGCAGCGCGCGCCCAAGGACGGCGTCGAGCGCCACAACGATATCGCTTACGGCGAGGACGAGCGCCACCGGCTCGATGTCTTCGTGCCGGCAAAGAAGCCCTCCAAGGCGCCGGTCGTCGTTTACGTTCATGGCGGCGGCTATATCGCGGGCGAGCGCAGTCCCTTGCCGGGACTCATCTACGACAATGTGCCGACGTTCTTCGCGCGGAACGGCATCATCGGCGTCAACATCACCTATCGGCTGGCGCCGCAGCACAAATGGCCGAGCGGCGCCGCGGATGTCGGCAAGGTGGTCGCCTGGCTGCGCGACAACGCGGCGCGCCATGGCGGCGATCCCGAACGAATTTTCCTCATGGGGCAATCGGCAGGCGCGACCCATGTCGCGACCTGGACCTTCGTGCCGCAAGTGCACGGAGCCGCAGGACCGCGCATCGCCGGCGCAATGCTGCTCTCGGGCGTCTACGCGCCGCAGCATCCGGAGTTCAGCCCGGACAAGCCGGCGCCGAATTCGATCGCCTATTACGGCGATGACCAAAGCAGATACGCCGCGATGAGCCCGCTCAACCACGTCAAGCCCGGCCATCCGCCGGTGCTGGTCGCGGTGACGGAGTTCGACCCCTACCCGCTCGCCTGGCCCTCCGCGGCGCTCGCGGCGCAGCTCGCCAAATGCGACAAGAAGATGCCGTGGTTCATCTTCAGCCGCGGCCACAACCATGTCTCGCCGGCGATGCAGATCAATTCCGCCGTCGACACGCTCGGGCCGGAGCTATTGGAATTCGTCCATAACCCGGCGTAACTCCCGTCGTCACCGCGAGGAGCGCAGCGAACCCCCTCGTCATCGCGAGCGAAGCGAAGCGATCCAGATCGACCGAGGTACTGGATTGCTTCGCTCACTTCGTGAGCTCGCAATGACGGGAAAGAACTATCGCCGCGCGCGTTTCTTCGCTTTTGCTTTTGCTTTTGCTCTCGGTTTCGCCTTGGCTTTGGCCTTGCGCTGCGGCGGGCGCTTGGCCGCCGCTTTGCGCGCGGCCGGGGCGCCGCGCTTCCACAGTTCCTTGGTGGCAAGCCGCGCGCCCTCGACCATTGCCTCGAACTTGGCCCAGCAGATCTTCGGATCCTTGACACGCGGACCCATGCCGCAATCGGTCCCAGCCATGACGCGATCACGGCCGAGAAGCTTGGCGTAGCGCATCAGCCGCTGCGCGACCAATTCCGGATTCTCGATGAAGTCCGTGCAATGGCCGACGACGCCCGGAATGAGGGCCGCACCGTCCGGCACTTTCGTATTCTCGAACACGTTCCACTCGTGCTCATGCGCGGGATTGGACGCCTCGATCGAATACTCCGATGCTTTGACGCGGAAGATGAGATCGGCGATGTCCTTCAAGGGAATGTCGTCCGAGTGCGGGCCGTGGAAGCTGCCCCAGCAGACATGGAGCCGGATCTTCTCGCGCGGGATATCGCGCAGCGCGTGGTTGAGCGCATCGACGCGCAGCCGCGCATATTTGCGATACTCCGCGACCGACATGTCCGGGTACATCAGCCAGCCATCCGGCAGGTCCGGATCGTCGATCTGCAGGCGGAAACCGCCATCGACGATCGCCGTATATTCCTCGCGCATCGTGTCGGCGACCGCCTCGATGAATTCCTCTTCGGTCGCGTAATACTGATTGCGCAGCCAGTGCTCGATTGTGCCGGGGGAATTCGCCGGCACATAGGCCTCGTTATAATCGACGCCGGCGAGCGCGCTCTTGAAGCGCTGCAAATCCTCCTGCAGCTCCTTGTGGCCGACATAACGCAGCGGCGCATTGCAGATAAAAACCTGCCGCGGCGGGTCGAGATTGACGAATTTCGCGTGGCCCGCTGCGAAATATTCGCGGAATTTGCGGATATCGCGCGCGCCGATGCTCAAAGGCTCGGGATCGCGCCCAGGCTGATAAGGCCGCGTCTCGAAGCCGGCCATGCGGCTCGCGCAATATTGGGTGAAGGAGGTCTTGCTGAGCTCGCCATCATTGATGCTGTCGATGCCGGTCTCCACCTGCCGGCGAACCACCGCGGCCAGCTCCTCGGGCAGGCGCCGTGCCAACTCGCCCTCGTCATAGGGGCGATTGTCGGATTTCGCCCAGACCAGCCTTGCGAGCTCGGGCGAGCGCGGCAGCGCGCCGGCATGGGTCACGCGGATGCGATTGTCACTTTTGGCCATGAACGAAATTTCCTCCTGCGGGTGTAACGTTTCGGCGGCTCAAGAATTGAGCCGCGCGAACAAGCGGCGGGCATTGCCTTCCTCGATCGCGTAGAGATCATCGGCGTTGAGGCCAAGAGCGCGCAGCGGGTTCTTGGCTGCCGCCATCGTGCCCCACGGAAAATCGCTGCCGTAAAACACCTGGCTCGCCGAGACCAGCTTCAACACCGCGCCGAAGGTCGCGGGGTTCGCCATGCTGGCGGTATCGAAATTGAGCCGACTCAGCTCGTGCAGCGCGCCTTTGGGTGCGCGGTCGCGGAAGGATGCGCTCCAGCCATTGATTCGCCCGGCGATCGTCGGAATTGCACCGCCGCAATGCGAAAAGATGAAGCGGATATCGGGACAGCGCATGAAGGTGCCGCTCGCCAACAGGCTGGTGATCGCGCGTGCCGTATCGAACATGAATTCGAGGATCGCCATCGGCACATCGGGCAGCATGTTGACGCAGCAATCGACCGCGGCGGGATGGGAATAGACGATCGCGCGCCGGCGATTGAGCTCGTCATAGACCGGCGCGAAAGCCGGATCGCCCGGATATTTGCCGTCGTAATTCGTTAAGAGGCAGACGCCGTCGGCCTTCAAGACATCGAGCGCGTAAGCAAGCTCCTTGAGGCTGCCCTCGATATCGGGCAGGGGAATGGTCGCGAAAAAGCCGAAACGGCCGGGATGATCGCGCACCACCCTCGCCTTGTATTCGTTCAAGGTGCGGGCGAGGCCGCGGCTTTCTTCGATCTTGCCGGTCCAGCAACCGGGCGCCGAGATAGAGAGGATCGAGGTCGCCGCCCCGGTCTTGTCCATCTCCTCGATCGACCAGGAGGGCGTCCATTCGGTGAGCTTGGCGCGCCAATAGCCGGTGCGCTTGATGCGCTCTTCCTGGAGCGCGAGAAATGCGGGGAGCATGATATGGTGATGAACGTCGACGATCCCGCTCTCGCTCACACCGTCCTCCCTCGCTTCGGCTTTGAAAGCCCGTCGCCTGCGCGCGTGCGAAGCTACCAGTCCCGATTTTGGGGCGCAACCACACTCGCGCCCATGGTATGGGCGGCGGGCAGTTGATCCGGCGATCCTCTCGGTGATAAGACCGGCGATGGGCAGTAACGCCCACGGGGACGACGATGCCAATCGATTTTGAGAAGTTCCGTTTGCGTCGTTTCGTCGAGCGGCTGGCGGCGCGCGGCGAAGTCGAAACCCATGACGAGCCGATCGCCCTGGGCGCGCTCGCGGCGGTGATCGAGGCGTCCGACAAGGCGATGCTCTTCCGCAACGTCGGAGCGGAGCGCTTCGAGATCGCGGCAGGCATATCGGCGAGCCGCTCGCGGCTCGCCGCCGCCTTCGGCGTCGCCGAAGCGCAGCTTCTGCCCGACTATCTGCGCCGGCTGCAACAGCCGCAATCGACGATCGAGGTCCCATCGCGCGATGCGCCGATTCATCAAACGATCCTCACCGGCGATCAGATCGATTTGTCGCGACTACCCTTTTATCTGCAGCATGAATTCGACGGCGCGCCCTATATCTCCGCCGCGATCGACTACACAATCGATCCCGCGACCGGCAAATCCAATGTCGGCTGCCGCCGGCTGATGCTGAAGGGACGGCGCGAGCTGCGCTCGAACCTGACCCAGCCTTCGGATTTGCGGACCATCTATCGTGCCGCCGTCGAGCGCAAGGAGCGCCTGCCGGTGAGCTTCGTCATCGGCTCGCATCCCTGCGATTTCCTTGCCGCCACCTCGAAAGCGCCGATGGACGAGTTCCAGCTGATCGCCACGATCCGCGGCGAGACGCTGCCGATGGTTCGGGGCGTTACCAACAACATTCCGGTGCCGGCCGATGGCGAGCTGTCGATCGAAGGCTACTTCGACGAGCGCGGCTATACCGAGACCGAAGGACCTTATGGCGAGCTCTATGGTCTTTACGGCCCGATGCATCCCGACCCGATCTTTCACGTCACCGCAATCACCATGCGCAAGGACGTGCTTCACCAGACCCTCCTCCATGGCGGGCGTCATTTGCGCCGTAACGACGCGGCGCAGCTGTGCAGCCTCAATTTCGAGGCGCTGGCCTGGCGGACCCTCAAAATGGCCGGCTTCGATGTCCGCGCAATTCACCTCCCGCCGGCGGCAACCGGGCTGCACCATATCCGGGTCGCGATCAAGCAGCGCGCCGCCGGCAACGGCCGCAGCGTCATCGCGGCGCTGTTGAAGCTGCCGCTCATCAAGCATGTCTTCGTCGTCGACGAGGATATCGATGTTCATTCCGAAGAGTCGATGGAATGGGCCTTCGCCACCCGCTTTCGCATCGACAAGGACGTCGTCAGCGAGCCGGGGCATTTCGCTCTGTCGATGGACCCGACCGGCGAAGGCGGGCAGATGACCAAGGCCGGCTTCGATCTGACGCGCAACCTCAACGCCCCCGATATCATCGACAATCGCGAATCCTTCGCGCCGCGCCTGCAGCTCCAGCCGCGCTTTCAGACGGTGCGCCAGGCGCTCGAGACCCGGCCGATGTATTTCATCGAGCTGATGCAATCGATCGGTACCTCGGATGGGCGCGAGCTTGCGCTCGAGCTCGACGAGCTCCACCGCCAGGGCGCGATCGGCCGCGGCGACAATGGCGAATGGCGTCTCACGGAGATGGCGGGCTCGAGCTGACACGCGGGCGGAACTCAGCAATGGATCGCATCCTGGTAACGGGCGCCGCGGGCCAGATCGGCTCGGAGCTCGTCCCTGCCCTTCGCCAGCGCTACGGCGCCGAGAAGGTGGTGGCGAGCGACCTTCGCATGACTGCGCCCGCCTCGGCGCAAGCGGGGCTGTTCGAGCAGCTCGACTGCACCAGGCCCGATCAGATCCAGGAGATCGTCCGCCGCTACGATGTGAAGACAATCTTCCATCTCGCGGCGATGCTCTCGGCCGTGGCCGAGGAAAAGCCGCAAGCCGCCTGGGAGCTGAACATGGGCGGGCTCTACAATGTGCTCGAGATTTGCCGCCAGCACCGCTGCGCGCTGTTCTTCCCGAGCTCGATCGGCGCCTTCGGCGCGACGACGCCGCGCAAGAAAGCACCGCAGGACACGGTCCAGCGCCCGAGCACGATCTACGGCGTTACGAAGGTCGCGGGCGAGCTGCTCTGCGATTACTACGCGCATCGGTTCGATCTCGATGTGCGCGGCCTGAGGCTGCCGGGGCTCGTCTCGCATGCGACGCTGCCGGGCGGCGGCACCACGGACTACGCGGTGGCGATCTTCTACCAGGCGATCCGCTATCGCCATTACACCTGCTTCCTGCGCCCCGACACCGCCATCGACATGATGTATATGCCGGATGCGATCCGCGCTATTCTCATGCTCATGGAGGCAGATCCCAAGAAGCTGCGGCATCGCAACGCGTTCAACATCACGGCGATGAACTTCACGCCGGATGCCCTCGCCGCCGCGATCCGCAAGCACCTGCCCGATTTCCGCATCGATTACGAGATTGATCCGATGCGGCAAGCGATCGCGGAATCCTGGCCGCGCTCGGTGGATGACAGCGCGGCTCGCGCGGAGTGGGGCTGGAAGCCGCATTACGATCTCGATGCGATGACCAAGGACATGCTGGAGAAGCTCGGAGCGAAGCTCAGACCGGTACATTGATTCGAACCGACGACGAGGAGTAGCGCCATGCCGCACGATCGGATCGAACGAATCCTGCTCGCCGAACTGGCAAAATTCGAGGAGGAGGGCCGCCGCAAGGGCGAGGAGACCATTATACGCGGCGTCCTGCCGCCCGCGGCCGGCCGCGGACCGCGCATTCTCATCGAGGGCGAGGGCGACAAGTCCTTCCTGCGCATGAACGCCAATGCCTATCTCGGCTTGTCGCTCCAGCGTGAGATTCGCGCCGCGGAAGAGCGCGCGGTCGAGAGCTTCGGCACCGGGCCGGGCGCCGTGCGCTTCATCAGCGGCACCTGGGCGCCGCATCGCACGCTCGAAGAGCGCCTCGCCGCGTTTCATCGGCGCGAGGCGGCGATGGTTTACAGCTCCGCCTATGCGGCGGTGATGGGACTGTTGCCGCAGCTGATGACCGCCGACACCGCCGTCATCAGCGACGAGCTCAACCACAACAGCATCATCAATGCGCTGCGCCTCGGCCGGCCGCGCGAGCGCTATATCTACCGCCACCTCAACCTCGCCGAGCTCGAGGCGCGGCTCGTCCATGCGATCCCGCTATGCCGCCGCGCCATCATCGTCACCGACGGAATTTTCAGCATGCGCGGCGACCACGCGCCGCTCGACGAGATCGCGCGTCTGGCGCAGAAATACGATTCGAGCTTTCCCGAAAACGTGATCGTCGTCGTCGATGATTCGCACGGCGTCGGCGCCTTCGGCGCGACGGGGCGCGGCACCGAGGAGCGGACCGGCGCCGACGCCGATATTCTCGTCGGAACGCTGGGCAAGGCCTTCGGCGTCAATGGCGGCTATATCGCCGGGGGGCGCACGGTAATCGCCTATCTGCGCGAGACCTCGCCGTTCTATATCTATTCGAATCCAATCGCGCCCGGCGAGGCGGCGGCCGCCGCCGCCGCGGTCGCCTTCGTCGACAGCGCCGCCGGCCGGGAGCTTTTGGGAAGGCTCCAAAGCATGGCGGCCCGGTTCCGCGCCGGCCTCACGGATATGGGCCTCGAGACCATCGCCGGCGATCATCCGATCGTGCCGCTGATGCTGCGCGATTCCGCGCGCACCGCGGCGATCACGCGCGGCTTGCGTCAGCGCGGCATCCTTGCGACCGGCCTCAATTTCCCGGTCGTGCCGCGCGGCAATGAGGAGATCCGCTTCCAGATTTGCGCCGATCACACGGCGGCGGATATCGACGAGGCGCTGGCAGCGCTCCGCGCGCTCGTCCAAGAAACGAGGGTTTGAATTCGCAAGGAGGTGTCAAGTGGAAACGAAGACGAAACTGCGCATCGCTCATCTCTCCGGGCCGAACGCCACGATTCAGAACACGCCGCCGCTCGTGACCTCGAACAAGGCACGGCAAAAGCACGGCCTGCCGCCGCTCAAGCTGCCGGATGGAAGCATCGCGCGCTTCGATGCCTTGCGAACCCAGCGCCTCGCGGCGCCGGTCAAGGTCTATGTCGAGCAATTCTCGGCGCATCCGCTGGAGCGCGACTCCGCCGAGCTTTACGCCGCGCCCGACGGCTATATCGATGTCGACGGCGTCTTCCACAAGGAAAGGCGCAACCCCGCGGACAAGCCGGTCTACGAGATCGAGCTTCGCCCCGAGGATGGGCTCTATCCCCTGCCCTACATGGCGCGCCAGGCGGATGGGCAGGCCTGGGAAGAGGAATGCGCCGTGGTCAACGCGCCGGATGCCCAGGCGCGCCAGGGCTTCTTCCCCGACGGCTCGCGCAGCTTCGAAGAGATCGACCGCCTGTCGATCGATGCCAACGGCATCGTCAATTCGATTTCGGCGCTGGCAAGCGTCGACTTCTATCGCCTGCTGCCGCCAAGCGGCTATCGCAAAGGTCTCGCCGCGGCGCTGCGCACCGATGTCGGCGAGGGCGACATACCGCCCGAGACCCGCGGCAAGGATTTCTTCCCCTACAAGCCGCGCCACCTCGCGGTCTCGCCGCCCCGCCCGGCTTTGGCGCGCGTCACCAATATCGCGCAAAAAGTGATGTCGAGCGGCAAATATGACGGCGCGATCTTCACCCAGGGCAGCCCGGCGGTCGAAGAGACCGCTTATTGGTTCAATCTCCTGATCGATACGACCTTGCCCCTCTGCGGCAACGCCGCGCAGCGGCCGCAAGGCCAGAACAGCAATGACGGGCCGCAGAACATCGTCGATTCGATCACCTACATCAATTCGCGCATCTGGGCCGACGCCGAGGGCCGCAACCGAGCCGGCGTGATCGTTCTCCAAGAGCAGCAAGCCTTCGCCGCGCGCGAAGTGGCCAAGGCCGATGCCCGGCCCGGCGGCTATGTGGCGACGGGCGGCCATAGCGGCATCCTCGGCGGCGTCAGCCATGTCGGCAATCCGGTGCTGCTCTATGTGCCGGCTTACAAGCACACCTATCTCTCGGAGGTGAACACCTCGCGCCTGCCCGAGACAACGCGAGCCGTGCGCCTTGGAGCGGGCGGCATCGAGAGCTTCGACATCGCCATAAAGAACCGCAATGGCGAGATCCTGCCCGATGCGATCCCCTCGGTGTCGATCGTCAAGGACGGCGGCTATTGCGGCGAGGATTACGACGAGGACCCGGCGCTCGAAGGCGATCTCGCCTATCTCCTCGACCACAAGCTGCGGCTTGGCCGCCTCGCCGGATTCGTGACCGAGGGACAAGTCCCTTATGGGGCAATGACCTCGCAGGCGCGGCAAAAGATCATGGCCCGGGCGGTGCTCAGCGGCTTGCCGGTCGTGCGCGTCGGCCGCGGCGCGCCCGAAGGCTTTGCCGACGCGACCAATCTCTTTTTGGGCGGCTCCAACCTCACGGGCACCAAGGCGCGGCTTTTGCTCATGGCCTGTCTGATGCGCTTCGGCAGCTTGCCCGCGGCCAAGGACGTGAACAACCCGACGCGCGCCGAGCTCAAGGCCATCGAGGCGGCGAACGCCAATTATCAGCGCGTCTTCGACACGCACTGAAGCGCAGCGTCGGCGAGAAACCGTCCGCGCGCGGCAGGCCGACGCGAGATATTGCCGCAAGGCGCGCGCGGCCATATCTTGGTGCGGCCTTCGGCGCATCTTTGCTCGACCGAAGCGCAAGGGGGATGCGCGTTTCTCGCCTGTCGAGGCCAATTGCGGCGATGAAGACTTGCGACGGCGCGCATGTCGAGCCGCCGGCGCTGACTCATGCAGCCTAGGCCGGGCGTCTTAATGGAGCGGTGGAAGCCCGGCGAGCGGCGCAGCGGCCGGCTCATCGCGATCCTCGCCGGCGCCTGCCTCGCCTATCTCATCCTTTACGCCTTCGTCACCCTGCACCGCGGCGAGCGCTATCCCTTCGGCGATTTCTTCGCTCTCTGGTCCTACGCCAAGATCGCGATCGCCCATGCGCCGGCGGAGCTTTACGATCCCGCCGCGCTGCATGCCGCCCAGGTCGCGTTGGGCATGGAGCCGGGCCAGCAAAACCCCTTTCCTTATCCGCCGAGCTTTTTGCTGATCCTCTGGCCGCTGGGGTTCTTCTCCTACCTCTCCGCCTATGCGCTCTGGATCGCGGCGAGTTTCGCGCTTTATCTCTGGGCGACGGTCGAGCGCTCGGCCCGGGCGCTGACGACGGCGATCGCGATCCTGGCGCCGACCAGCACGATCATGCTGGTCGCCGGGCAGAGCGGGTTCCTCGCCGGTGCGCTCGCCATTGGCGGCTTGCGTCTCATTCGCACGCGCCCGATCCTTGCCGGAGTCTTGCTCGGCCTGCTCAGCTACAAGCCGCAGCTTTGGCTGCTCGTGCCGGTCGCGCTGATCGCCGCGCGCGCATGGCGCACGATCGCGGCGATCGGCATGACCATTGCCGCTCTCGTCGCCTTGACCAGCATTGCCTTCGGTTGGTCGATCTGGCCGGCATGGCTCGCCGCGCTGCCGGCCTATTCGCGGGATTTCGATGCCGGCGCCATTCGCTACCATCTGATGCCGACCGTCACCGCCAACCTGCAAATGCTCGGACTTTCCCTCTCCGCGGCGCGGCTCGTCCAGCTGGCGCTGGCCGCCGGCACCGCCATTCTCATCTGGCGCCTCTATCGGCCGGGCGCGAGCCGGCAAGCCCGAAGCGGGCTGCTGGCCGGAACCTTCCTCGCGACGCCGCACGCTTTCGTCTACGACCTGCCGATGCTGACCGGCGCCGTCACCGGGTTCGTCGCGGAAAGGCTTCGCGGCGACGATGGGTTCAGCCCAGCGGAAATCGCGGTGCTGATTTTCGCGCTCGCCTTTCCGGCCTTGATGATGTTCGCCGGGCCGCATATTCCCCTTAGCACGCTGCCCGAGCTCTTGCTGTTCGGCCTCGTCCTTGCACGCCAGCGGGCGCGGCCGGAAGGGTCGACGAAAGAGGGCGCAACCGCGCCGCAACTCTCGGAAACCTGACCATCGACACCGGCGCCGGAGCGCCCGGCAAAGGGGGGTTGAGACCTATCATGATCAGCCATTCGGTGGTAGTTTGTCGCCACGCGCGTGACACCACGACGTTGAGTGTAACAAGCCGGATTGTGGCGGATTATGGCCATTTTCCGTGCCACCGAGATGGGTCGATATGATAAATTCCACCCCGCCATCAGCGCAAGAAACCGAACTCGCGCAGCTTATCGTCAAAACCCTCAATTTGGAGGTTCCGCCCGGCGACATCGACCCGAATGCGCCGCTTTATGGCGAGGGCCTCGGTCTCGATTCGATCGATATTCTTGAAGTCGCGCTTGCCGTTTCCAAAGCCTTCGGCGTGAAATTGCGTGCCGACGACAAGAACAACGTCAAAATCTTCCAGTCCTTGCGCGGCTTGAACGCCTACATCCAGCAGCACCGGACCAAGTGAATGCCCGCCCAGAGCGTGCTTTGCCGGGCGGCCGGACTCGCGATCCTCGCGCTTGCGCCGGTTGCGATTCATGTCGCGCTGGTGACCGACACATGGCCGGCGCTCGTTGTCGCAATCCCCGCCCTGCAGCTTCTCGTCATCGGCGCCGCCCTGCTGGCCCGGCGGGGCTCGCGGCGGCATTGGGTAACCGCGTCTATTGCGGCGCTGCTTGTCTCGCTTCTCTTCATCGCCATCAGCCGGCTCGATCTCGCGAGCTTGCCGGGGCTTCCCCACGCCCTCGCCTATTCGAGCCTTCTCGCCGCCTTCGGGCTTTCGCTTCTACCGGGGCGCGAGCCCGTGCTGACGCGCCTCGTCCTCAAGGTTCGCGGCCCGCTCCCGCCCGAGCTTCTCGCCTATACGCGGCACGTTACGGCGGCCTGGTGCTGCTTCTTCGCCGCTCAGCTCGCGCTGTCCCTGACGCTCTTCCTCCTCGCGCCGCTCGCGGTCTGGTCGCTCTTCATCAATGTCCTCAACCTGCCGCTGGTGGTGGCGATGTTCGCCATCGAATATACCTATCGCGTGGTGCGGTTCCCGAACTTCCGGCACGACCGGCTCTCCGACTTTTCGAAGTTCGCGGCCGAGTTTTCGAAGCGGGCGTCGCGACAGACCGATTCCGCGTGAGCGCGTCGTCCTGCCGAGCGTTTCGCTCCACCCTCCGATGACGACGGAATTTCCGCTCCTTTATCATCAACAGTCCGACGGCATTGTCGCTTATCGCGAAGGACACCCGGTCACTGCCGCCGCGTTCCTGGCGGATGCCGCGGCGCTCGCGGCGCTGCTTCCCTCGCGCCGTCACGTCGTCAATCTCTGTGCCGATCGCTACCGTTTCACCGTCGGCCTGGCGGCGGCGTTGATGCGCGAGCAAGTGAGCCTCTTACCGCCCAACGAGACGCTCGCGACCTTGGAGCAGTTGGCCGAGGATTTTCCCGATCTCTATTGCCTCCATGAGGGCGCTCCACCCGCGACGAGCGCCGCGACGTTCTGCTTTCCGCAGAGGCTGGAGATCGCCCACGGCGCTCTCGCGGTCCCAGCCTTTCCATCCCAGCAGCAGGCGGTGATCCTCTTCACCTCCGGCACGACCGGCCGGCCCAAGGCCTATCCGAGGCTTTGGGGCTCGCTCGTTGCCGGATCGCGCGCAGCGGGCAAGCGTCTCGGCATCGAGGCCCTGTCCGGCGCGACCGTCATCGGCACGGTGCCGCATCAGCACAGCTACGGTCTCGAATCCGCCGTCATTCTCGCGCTCCAGCACGGCGCGGCGTTTCTGAGCGAGCGCCCCTTTTATCCCGCCGATGTCGCCGCGTACCTCTCCGCGGCCGCGCCGCCGCGCATCCTGGTGACGACGCCGATCCATCTCCGTGCCGTTCTCGCCGACGATGCGCCCTTGCCGGCGCTCGACCTCGTCGTGAGCGCGACCGCCCCTTTGCCGCCGCAACTCGCCGCAGCGGCAGAACGGCGCTTTCACTGTCGCATGCTCGAGATCTATGGCTGCTCGGAGGCCGGCCAGATCGCAGTTCGCCGGCCGGCGGCGGACGAGATCTGGGACTGCATCGACACCATCCGGCTTCGCCAGGACGCGGCGGGCAGCTGGGCCGTCGATGCCGCGAGCGGCGGCGAATTTCTCTTGAGCGATGAGATCGAGCTGCGCGGCGGCGGGCGTTTTCTGCTGCATGGCCGGACCGCCGATCTCGTCAACATCGCCGGCAAACGCACCTCGCTCGCGCATCTCAACTATCACCTCAATTCGATCCCGGGGGTGAGCGACGGCGTATTCGTCATGCCCGAGGAGCGCGAGGGCGGGACGACGCGGCTCATGGCATTCGCCGTCGCGCCGGCCCTGTCGACGCAAGCGATCCTCGCGGCGCTGCGCCAGCGCGTCGACCCGGCTTTCATGCCGCGCCCGCTCGTTCTCGTCGACGCATTGCCGCGCAACGCGCTGGGCAAGCTGCCGCACGAGGTCATCCGCCGCCTCGCCGCCGAACGCGGCCGATAGCGCGCGAATGGCTGGTTCGAGCGAGATAGGGTTTGCTCCCGATCATCCCACGGCAGCAGGCCATTTTCCCGGCAACCCCATCATCCCAGGGGCGCTGCTTCTCGACAGCGTCATCGGCACGATCGCCAAAGCCGAGGGGCTTGCCGCTCCTTACGAGCTGCGCGCGGTGAAATTCCTCCGGCCGGTCCGGCCCGGCGACCGCGTGCGCATCGAATGGCGCGAGGAACGCGGCGTCTTGCAGTTTCGTGTTCTCGCCGGCGCGGAGCAGGTTGCAGCCAGCGGAACGCTTCGCGCCGCGAGCAAATCGGAATGACTCATCCGCAGAGCGGCGAGCGGGCTTGGCTGACCCGGCGCGAGCGCGGCGCCGCGACCGCAATCAAGCTCATCGTGTGGATCGCGCTGCATTTGGGCCGCAGCGTCACCCGCCTGCTGCTCTTCCCGATTTGCCTTTACTTCCTCGCCTTCTCCAAGGCCTCGCGCGCCGCGTCCCGCGGCTATTTGCGCCGCGTCCTCGAGCGCGAGCCGAGCCCTGGCGATCTCTTTCGCCACTACGTCGCTTTCGCCTCCTGCGTGCTCGATCGGGTCTACCTGCTCAACGACCAGATGGATTTGTTCGATGTGGCGATCGAGGGCGAAGAGCTCGCCAAGTCGGAACTCGCGCGCGGCTCGGGTGGTTTTCTGTTCGGCGCGCATTTGGGAAGCTTCGAGATTCTTCGCGCTCTCGCCCATCGTCAACCCGACGTCAAGATAAACCTCCTGATGTATGAAGAGAATGCCCGCAAGATCAATTCCGTGCTCAACGCCATCAATCCGAGGCTGGCGCTGGAGGTGATCTCGCTCGGCCAGTCGGATTCGATGTTGGCCGTCGAGCATCAGCTCGACCAGGGATACCTGGTCGGGATTCTCGCCGATCGCGGGATTTCGCCGGGCGAAGAAGAGGAAATGGAAATCGAATTTCTCGGCGCGCCAGCGCGTTTTCCCGTCGGGCCGTTTCGGCTCGCGGCGATTTTGCGCCGCCGCGTGTTCTTGATGGTCGGGCTCTATCGCGGCGGCCGCCGCTATGAGGTGCATTTCGAGCCGCTCGTCGATTTCAGCGATCTGCCCCGCGGCACGCATCGCGAGGAAGTCATTCTCGCCTTGCGCCGCTACGTCGCGCGCCTCGAGCATTATTGCCGGTCGGCACCCTACAATTGGTTCAATTTCTATGACTTCTGGAAATAAACCCGGCTTGAGCCGCCTGATCGCCGCCGTGGCGCTGGCTGTGGGGATCGCCATCGGCGCGCCTACGATCGGCCTTCGCGCCCAGCCGGAATGGGGCCTCGCGCAGCTGATGCAGGATCTGGCCGCGGTGAAGTCCGCATCGGCCCATTTCGTCGAGCGCCGCTATCTTCATCTCTTGAAGGAGCCGTTGGTGGACAGCGGCACCCTCTCTTATCGCGCGCCGGACCAACTGAGCAAAATCACGCTCGAGCCGCAGACGGAGCGGCTGATCGTCGACGGCGACTTGTTGACCATCGACCGCGAGGGAAAATCCCGGACTTTGCGGCTGGAGGACTATCCGGAAATCTGGGCGATCATCGAAGGCGTTCGCGGCACCCTCGCGGGCGATCGCGCCGCGCTCGAGAAATATTATACGCTGAAGCTCGAAGGCACCCCCGCATCCTGGACGTTGTCGCTCGTGCCGCAGGATTCGAAGATCAAGCAGCTGGTCCGCACGATCCTGATTTTCGGCGAGGGCCACAGTATCCGGCACATCCTCACCCTCGAACAGGAAGGCGACCGCACCGACATGACCATCACCGAGGATTCACCGTGACGCGCGGCAAAGCCGCGGTGATTCTCTGGCTGGTGATGATCGCGGGTTCCATCGCCATCATCGCAACGACGCGGTTCAGCGCCGATATGACGGCGTTCCTGCCGCGCTCGCCCTCGCCCGCCGAGCAAATCCTGGTCGAGCAGATGCAGAACGGCGTCGCTTCGCGGCTGATCCTCATCGGCCTCGAGGGCGCACCCGCGCCGGCGCTGGCCGAGCTCAGCAAGGCATTCGCCCAGCGTCTGCGCGGCGATGCGGACTTCGTGCTGGTGAACAATGGCGAAGGCGCCGGGGTGGGCGCCGGTCTTCAAGCCGACTATCAGCTCGTCTGGCAGAACCGCTATCTGCTCAGCCCAAGCGTCACGCCGGAGAGCTTCACGGTTGCCGGCCTCCATCAGGCCCTCCTCGCCGATCTTCGGCTGTTGAGCTCCGATCTCGGCGGCATCGTCAAGCGCAGCCTGCCCGCCGATCCGACCGGCGCGATCCTCGCCCTGACCGACGAATTCGCGGGCGAGAACCGTCCCGCCTCGCGCGACGGCGTCTGGTTCTCCCGCGACGGCAGCCACGCGCTGATCGTCGTGCAGACAAAGGCCGCCGGATTCGACATCGAGCAGCAGGAATCCGCGCTCGCGGCGCTCGAAGATGCTTTTGCCGCGGCGCGCGGCGCGGTGCCGGCGGCGCAGTCCGCACGCTTGCTGGTCACCGGCCCCGCGGTCTTCGCCGTTCACACCAAGACGGAGATGAAGGAAGACATCACCTGGCTTTCGCTCATCGCGACGCTCCTCGTCTCGGCCATCCTGCTCTTCACCTATCGCTCGCCGTTGATCCTGGTGCTGGCGCTCGTCCCCGTCGCCAGCGGCGCCCTCGCCGGCGTCGCCGCGGTTAGCCTCGGCTTCGGCTTCGTCCATGGGGTCACGCTCGGCTTCGGCGTCACCTTGATCGGCGAGGCGGTCGATTACGCGATCTATCTCTTCACCCAGACGGCGCCCGGCGCCACGGCGGCGGCAACCCTGCCGCGGATCTGGCCGATCCTGCGGCTCGGCGTGCTGATCTCGGTATGCGGCTTCAGCGCCATGTTGTTTTCGCGCTTCACCGGCTTTGCGCAGCTCGGCCTCTTCTCGATCACCGGGCTGCTCGTCGCCGTCGGCGTGACGCGCTTCGTTCTGCCCGCGCTTCTGCCGGTCAATTTCGCGACCGCCCGCTCCGGCGTCTTTGCCCCGGCGCTCCTCGCGGTGGTTCGTCGCGCGCTGCTTTTGCGGATTCCCGCGGCTCTGCTGGTCATCGCGGCGCTGGCGGCGCTGGCGCTCCATCGCGGCAGCTTTTGGGAGGACGACCTTTCGAGCCTCAGCCCCATTCCCGCGAGCGACCAGAAGCTCGACCAAACGCTGCGCGGCGATATCGGCGCGCCGGATGTGCGCTATCTCGTCCTCGTCACCACGCCCGAGGAGCAGCAAACCCTTGCCGCGAGCGAACGCTTGTCGGCGGTGCTCGACAAGCTCGTCGCCCGCAAGGCGCTCACCGGCTTCGATGCACCGACGCGCTATTTGCCGAGCGCCGCGACGCAGCGTGCGAGACTGGCGGCTCTACCGGACGGGCCGACGCTGCGGGCGCGGCTGGCGTCAGCGCTCGAGGGCCTGCCCTTTCAGCCGAATGCGTTTGACCCGTTCATCGCCGATGTCGAAAAAGCCCGCGCCGGCGGGATTCTCGACCGCAAGGCGTTCGATGGCACGAGCCTCGCGCTGAAGCTCGATTCGCTGCTTTTGCGCCGCGACAGCGGCTGGACCGCGTTGCTCTCGCTCCACGGGCTCGCCGATCCGGCGCTTGTCGCGCATGATATCGCGACAAGCGGCGTTCCCGACGCGATTTTCGTCGATCTCAAATCTCAGTCGAATGAGCTTCTCGAAGTCTATCGCAGCGAGGCACTGATGCTCGCGTCGATCGGCAGCCTCGTCATCCTCGTTCTCCTTGCGATCAGCCTGCGTTCGGTGCGGCGCGTCCTGCGCGTCGCCGCGCCGCTTGCCGCCGCCGTCGCGGTGACGACCGCCTTGCTCACCCTCGGCGGCGGCAAGCTGTCGATCTTCAATCTCATCGGCCTGCTTCTGACCGTCGCGGTCGGATCGAATTACTGCATCTTCTTCGAGCGGCAGGATTGGACCGATGCGACCAGCGAGCGCATGGTCGCCTCGCTCGTGCTTGCCAATATCTGCACCGTCATCGGTTTCGGCATTCTCTCCTTCGCGCGGCTGCCGGTGCTGCACGGCATCGGCTCGACGGTCGCGATCGGCGCCTTCTTGAGCCTTGTCTTCTCCGCGATCCTGACGAGCGATGGCGGCGAGGCGATCCCCGCGGCGCGCCGATGAGCGATCCGTCCCGGATCCGCACCACCTCCTATCCAGCGGTCGCGGCATCGCCCAACCCGATCCTCCTCGTGTTTATTCCAGGTTTCGATATGCGGGCCGAGGATTTCCTTCGCTACGGCTTCGTCGATCGGGCGCGAGAGCGCCGCCCCGAGGC
>Ga0070679_100000746_pt1 | contig 28189 bp, 23 predicted proteins | sample KBSC63BmetaG_FD_65652 | JGI IMG/M metagenome (GOLD analysis project Ga0070679, IMG submission 65652) | Corn rhizosphere microbial communities from Kellogg Biological Station, Michigan, USA - KBS C6-3B metaG | ecosystem: Host-associated > Plants > Roots > Rhizosphere | place: USA: Michigan... | reverse complement strand
GTCACCATCGGCGAGGTGCTGGCCGAGATCGACGACGCCGCCAAACCGGGCGCGGCCAAGGGTGGCAAGACGAGCAACGGCGAGAAGACCAAGTCTCCGGCGCCGGCCGCCGTCGCCAGCACCGCGCCCACGTCACCGGCCTCGGCCGCGGCCGCCGTCGACACCTCCAGCGTGCGTGGCGGTCCGGCGGCGCGCCGCATGATGGCCGAGACGGGCCTGTCCGCAGACGAGATCAAGGGCTCGGGCCGGGGCGGCCGCATCCAGACGCAGGACGTGGTGCGCGCCCTCGACGAGCGGAAGTCGCCCGAGCCGCAGATGGCCCGTGCCACGCTGCCGGCCGCGGCCGACGAGGGGCAGGAGCGGATCGTGCCCATGACGCCGCTGCGCAAGACGATCGCGCGCCGGCTGGTCGAGGCGAAGAACACCGCCGCGATGCTGACCACGTTCAACGAGATCGACATGTCGAACGTGCTGGCCCTGCGCGAGAAGTACCAGGAGCGCTTCACCAAGGCGCACGGCGTGAAGCTGGGCTTCATGTCCTTCTTCGTGAAGGCGGCCATCGAGTCGCTGCGCAGCTTCCCCGCGGTCAACGCCGAGATCCGCGGCACCGACATCGTCTACAAGGATCACTACGACATCGGCGTGGCGGTGGGCGGCGGCAAGGGGCTGGTCGTCCCGGTGGTGCGCGACGCGGACCGGATGTCGTTCGCCGAGCTGGAGAAGACCATCGCCGGGCTGGCGGTGCGCGCCAAGGAGAACAAGCTGCAGATGCCCGAGCTGGAGGGCGGCACGTTCACCATCTCGAACGGCGGCATCTACGGCTCGATGATGTCGACGCCCATCCTGAATCCGCCCCAGAGCGGCATCTTGGGCCTGCACGCCATCCAGAAGCGCGCCGTCGTCGTCGACGACGCGATCGTCATTCGCCCGATGATGTACGTGGCGCTGTCCTACGATCATCGCCTGGTCGACGGCCGCGAGGCCGTGCAGTTCCTGGTGCGCGTGAAGGACTGCATCGAGACCCCCGAGCGCATCCTGCTGGAGGTCTAAAAGCCGCAGGGGGCCTTGGGCCCCCTGATTCTCAACCCGGGTCGGCGGAGAGCGCGAAGTAGCGGATGCTCTTGTGGTCGGTGGCGGCGAACTCGTCGACCAGCGCGCCTTTCCAGACCGACTTCAGATCCGGGGTGAGCTGCAGCTTCTGCACGTCGCCCTGGTGGAAGCTGCGCACCTTGCCCGAGACGTACTTCTTCATCTGATCCTTGATGGCCGAACGAGGCTGGCGAGGCTTGTAGTGCGCCACCAGGATCGACTTCTTGTCCAGCTCGCCGCCGATGACTTCGTAGCGCATCACGTACGCGTAGTCGTACAGATCGTCGGAGGGGAACTTGCCGGGGATCTCGACCAGCTTCGCGGTCACGGTCAGCGTGGTGGCGGGGGCGGCCGGACCTTCGGCGCGCGCGACACCGAGCGATGCCGGGTTCATGCCTGCGCAGAGGGCCAGGGCCAGGAAGAAAGAAGCGACGCGGACCGGTTTCATGGGGTCATCTCCTCGTGTCGGGGGGGCGGCGAAGAAAGCTGCTGGTTCAGCAGCGCTCGGTTGTTATCCAGGCCGGGCAGGTCGGCGCGGGCTTGCCCCGCACGATCGTAGGCGCGCGCGGCGGCCGGCAGCGCGCCGCGTAGCTGCTCGACGGCGCCTAGGCTGGCGTGCGCCTCGGCGAACGACGGGAACTCGTCGGCGGCCCGCGCGAAGGCCCGGGCGGCGTCGTCCAGCCGCCCCTGGCGCCGGAAGAAGTTGCCGGCGTCGAACCAGTGCAGCCCGACCAGCTCGGCGGTGGCCAGGGGCCGGAAGTACGGCGAACCTCGCTCGGGCCAGGGGCCGTACTTCGTTCGGTACCAGGCATCGGGCATCGCCTCGCCGGCGCGGAGCAGCTCGAGGTTGCGCGGCGGGGCCTCGCGGGTGCGCACGAAGAAGTGCCCGGGCACCATCACGCCATCCAGCGGCAGGCCCAGCCGCTCGCCCACGCCCAGCATCAACGCGCCCAGCCCCAGGCAGTTGCCGCGGTGGTTCGCCAGCACCGACGGCAGCAGGAAGAAGCGGGGATCGTCGCTGTCGATCTCGCGCTGAAACTTCTCCTCCTCCAACAGCACGGCGCGCAGATCGTCGACCTCGCTGGCGCCGCTGCGCCGGTGGCGCGCCGTCACGCGGTCCGCCAGGCGCTGCAGGCCGTCCCACGCCTCGACGACGTCTCCCGCGTCGAAGTCCGCCGCCACCGCCACCAGCGCGCTGTCCACGGGCCCGGGCGGGCGCTGTGACGCGCGGGCGCAGCCGGCGCCAGCCAGCGTCACGATGAGCGCCAGCGCCGGCCCGCGCGCGCTCACTTCTGCTTTCCCAGCGGCTCCCACCCGTCCTCGAAGTCGAACAGGTCCCGGGCCGTCATCATCCAGATGACCAGCTTCTTGGTGCCCAGCGCCGCCTCACCCCGGCGCAGCAGCTTCTGCCGCACGTTGGGACCGCCGCCGTAGCTCATCACGAGATCCAGCGGGTAGCCGAGCTCCTTGGCCAGGTGCGCCGACACCCCGGCGTGCTCGCAGTCCATCAACTGGTAGACGCCCGTGAAGCTGTCGCCCAGCAACACCACCGGGCTCTCCGCGTCGTCGTCGTAGGGGTTGCCGGCGGCGTCGACGACCTGATGACCGACCAGCGTCTCGGGCTGGTAAGCGGCGCGTTCGGCCTCCGGCAGGCGCGACTGAAGATCTCCGTGACGCGTGAAGGACGCGTCCCGCTGGTGGTACGGGCGCCGGTGCTTCTCGAGGTCCTTGTACCAGGGATAGCGGCGGACCCGTTCGGCGACCAGCTTGGCCGCCAGCTCCAGTCCGCGGCTGGTCCAGTGGGTGTCCTGCGCCTGATAGGCCGGGTCATGCCCGTCTGCTCGGGTGGCCAGCAGGGCGGGCAGCAGATCGACCGTCTCTACGCCCTCGGCGGCCAGCTGAAGCAGGAACTTCCGTTCGAACGGGTTCACCACCTTGCCGGCGAACTTGCCCAGGCCGGCATCCTTCCCCGGGGTGGAGGCCGCCTTGTCGGGGTACACCTCGGCCTTGGTGGGGACGGGGACGAACAGCAGATCTACGCCGTGCCGGGCCAGCAGCTTGCGGAACGCCGCGATGGCGGGCAGCGGGTTGCGATCCTTCTTCTGCTTTCCCAGGTCACCGCCCAGCAGGTAGCTGATGGACCGGTTGAAGAACAGGAAACCGTCCGAACCGGCCAGCGCCTTGCTGCCCGCGGGCATCGCCGCCAGGCGGGCCTTCAGCGCCGCGTGCACCGGCGCCACCTCCGCGGACCAGGCTGTCCAGGAACCGCCGTGCGCCGCCAGCTCGGTGTTCACGGCGTCGGTCACCGTCTTCGTCGACGGCGACGGCTTGGTGGGCGGCAGCTTCAGCGCCGCCGGAGGTGGCGCGCTGGGCTCCGCGGCGGCCGCCGTCGACGGGGCCTGGTCGACCAGGAACACGTTGTAGACGGGCTTGCCTTGCGGTTTGCCGCGCATCACCACCGTCGGGGCTTCCCAGTGCAGGGAACCCAGCTGGTTCTTGACCGCGGCCTCCGTGTCGCTGGCGGGCCATCCCCCGGGGACCGGCACCAGATCGGTGTTGTAGGACGGGTACCAGTACGACGCGAGCTGGTGCGCCCATCCCTTCACCTCCGTGGGCGTCAGCAGCTTGCCCTCGTACTCATCATGAACGAACGCGGCCAGCGCGGTGGCATCGCCCAGGGCCTGCGCGGAGACGCGTCCATAGATATCGGGGAAGCCATCGCCGTCGTCGTCCGGCATGTCGGCGAAGCCCTTGAACCAGGGCGCGAACTCGATCTGGATCCACAGTTCGGGCGCCTTGCCGGGCCCGGGCTGATGCAGAAACGCCAGCGCGGCGGTCTGGCGCACCACCTGCGGGCCGCCGCCCAGACCCCAGGCCTCGGCGCGCACGCGGCCCACCACGTCCTCGAGCTGGCCGGCGCCGGCGACATGCTTCGACGCCAGCAGCTCGACCAGGGGGGCCAGCGCCAGGGCGTGGGCGCGCTCGGAGGCGGTCAGCGGGGTCGACCCGAGCGAGCCGGTCAGTGAATCGGCGTCGATCACGCCGCCGAATGGCTGCGCCGCGTGGGGCGCACCGGCCGGGTTCGCCGCCGCGCCCTCGGGCGGCGGATCGGCGTTCATGAAGTTCGCGTGATAGGCGGCGTAATCCAGCGCCGCGCGCGTGGGCCGCTTCACCTGTCGCACCAGCACGTCGGAGGTGGACCGATCGTAGTGCGCGTTGACGGTGACGACGTCCTCGCGGCCGCCCGGGACGGCGGCGCCGCGCATCGGCCAGGGGAAGCGCGTCCCCGCGCTGGCGCACGCCCCGATGCCGAGCGCCAGCGCTGCGGCTGCGAGCAGACGGCGCGCCGTCACGCGTACACCCCGCGCTTGAAGCGCCACATCACGCGCAGGACCCGCAGCCCGTACGACAGAGGGTTCAGGTAGGAGACCTCGTCACCGTAGTGGGTGGGGATGGCGGCCTCTCCCACGGAGAGTGCGCGCGCGCGTGCGGCGGCGATGACCTCCATGTCGAAGTCGAAGCTGTCACTCAGGCGGGTGAACGGGATTCGCTCCAGCGCGCGCGGGCCGTAGACCAGATAGCCGCTGTGAAAGTCCGACAGGGGCAGCGCGAACACCCGCCGCTCCAGCTTGTTCAGCGCCCAGTTGCCCGCGTACTTGTAAAGCGGCATGCCCCCTTCTAGCGCCCGTCCTCCCGCGATGCGCGAGCCTTGCAGCAGATCGAGCGCGCGCGCGTCCAGCGCAGCCAGCAGTTCCACCAGGGCCTCGGGGCTGTACTGGCCGTCGGCGTGGACCGACGCCGCGTGATCCGCCCCCAGCAGCCGCGCCTGCGCGAGGCCGTCTTTCATGGCGGCGCCGTAGCCGCCGTTGCGCGCCCGGATCAGCAGCACCACGGTGGGGCTCGTCTCGGCCAGCGCGCGCGCCACCGTGGCCGTGTCGTCCTGGCTGCCGTCGTCCACGATGACGATGCGGTGCAGGCCTGGCGGAGGGGCCGCCTCGATGCGCCGGAGCACCTCGGGTAACGAGCGGGCCGCGTTGAAGGCGGGGATGACGATGCATAGTTTCATGAGTGGATCACCTCGCGACGGCCCGGGGCGCACGCGCCGGGGCCTGAACCGCCTCTTCGTACCGCGCCAGGTAGTCAGCGACGATGCCCGGCAACATCTGCTTCAGCGTCCGCGTGGCGCGCCAGCCGAGCAATCGCTCGGCCTTCTCCACGCTGGGGATGCGGCGGACGGAGTCGTCATACCCGGCGCCGTAGAAAGTCTCGGCCGAGACCTTGCGCAGGCGCGGCGGCGGTGACTGGGGCCGGGCGGCGCGAAACGCCGCGATCAGGGTCACCGCCAGCTGGCGAATGGTCACTTCGTTCGTGTCGCTGCCCAGGTTCAGGATCTGCCCGCGGCAGGCCTCGGGCCGGTCGACGATGCGCGCCACCGCCTCGACGAACTCCGCCACGTCGACGAAGGACCGGCGCTGCCGTCCGCCGTCGACCAGCAACAGGTCGGCGCGCGACAGCAGCGCGTGCATGAACGAGGCGAGCACGCGCGGGATGCCTTCCCCATCCACGCCAGGGATGAAGTCCATGCGCGGGCCGATCACGTTGAACGGCCGCACGATGGTGAAGGGGAGGCCGTGGTGGCGGCCGTGGGCCCAGATCACGCGCTCCAGCAGCTGCTTGGCCGCAGCGTACGTCCACCGCTCGCGATCGACGGGGCCCAGGAACAGGGCCGTGTCCTCCTCGTCCATGCGCGCCATGCGCCGGCCGGTGCCGTCCAGCGCCACCCGGCCGTACACCTCGCACGTCGAGAAGTGGATCAGCCAGCGCCGGCGCGCCGCGCATTGCTGCACCAGCGGCACCAGGTGGGCGTAGTTCGCCTCGATCACCGCGAGCGGCTGGGTGTTGTACAGCGCCGGGTTGCACAGGGCCGTCAGCGAGATCACCACGTCGCTGCCGGCGATGACCTCGGCCAGCAGCCGCTGATCTTCGATGCCGGCCTGCACGCGCTCGACGCGGCCCTCGGGGTCGTCGGGCAGCTTCTGCAACGTTCGGTCGACGGCGATGATCGACGTGCCCGGACGGCTGGCCAAAAGGGGGACCAGGTGCGAGCCGATGAACCCGCCCGCGCCCAGCACGGCGATGCGCCGCCGCGGCCTGCGCGCGGCCAGACCCGTGATCGGCCTCGTCGCTCTCGCGGGCAGGCGGGGGGGACGGCTCATTACTTCTTCTTCCTGTGCTTCTTCACCGGCGCTTCCTCGCTGGCGGCGGCCTTGCTGGGCGGGGCGCTGGCCTCGGCGTTCTCCGGGGGCGCCTTTTCAGCGGCGGGCGCGGCGGCCGCTGCCCCATTGCGGAAGATGTCGGGCCAGCGATCGTTGGCCGAGTTGTAGGTCAGGCGCACGGCCGCGTCCGCCGGCGTGCCCACCTCCCACAGATACAGGTCGTAGTCGGCTGTGTCGTGGTCGTGCCCGCGTTGCGTGGCGGCCCACACCAGCCACTTCCCGTCGCGGGACAGCTGCGGGAAGTATTCGTGCGAGCGGCGCCCCGGGATGTCGATCAACGTGATGGCGTCCAGATCCGAGTCGCCCTTGGTGGGCTTGCCGTTCGAGACGGGCAGGTGCAGCACGCGGCTGCCGCCGTTGCCGGTGGGGTGAACCCAGTACACCTCGTCGCCCGACGGGCTCCAGTTGATCTGGCAACCTTCCCCCGTGCGCAGCCACTTCTTGTTGCGCAGGTCCCACAGGCCGGTCTCGCGCTTCGACCCGCGCAGGGTGATGGCGATGAAGTTGCCGTCCTTCGACATCTCCGGCTGCTGAAGCAGGGCGCTGTCCAGCTCGGGCACCTTCGCGCTGTCGACCAGCACCGTCTCTTCCCCGCCGGACAGCTTGCGCTTCACCACCGCCGTGACACGGACGAACACGATCTCGTCGTCCGAGATCCAGGTCCCCCAGCTGGCGTTGTCGACGATCTTCGTCTCGTCCTTGCCGTCGGGGGTCACGGTCCAGATGTCCCACTTGCCGTCGGTGTTGGCGTCTCGCTCGAACACCCACCCCTTCTTGCTGCGCGTGAACAGGATCTTGCTGCCATCGGGTGAGAAGCGGGGGAACCAGTCCACCGCGTCGCCCTTGGTGATGTTGTGGACGTTCGAGCCGTCGGTGTTCATCACGAACAGATCGTGGTTGCCCAGGCGAGAGCTGGACCAGACGATCTTCCCGTCCGCCTTGGCCCCGATGGCCTTCATGGCGGCCTGCTCTTTCTCGTCGGGCTGCTCGTCGTTGCCGGCGCCGGCGCCGCCGCTGCTGGTCGCGCAGCCGGCCAGGGCAGCCGCCGAGAACGCCAGCGCCAGCGCGCCAGCGACAGTCTTCGTTCGCATCATGTCGGGCTCCTGTCAGCGGGCCGGATGGCCCTGTTGGATGATGGTCCCGCCGCCGCGGGCGCGGACAGGGGCGTGAAGCACGCGGTCAGGCCCGCGCGCACGCCTCTCGGTCGGTACCCCAGCTCGGTCATGGCCAGGCTGGGATCGAGATCGGCGTCGTTCGTGAAGCCGGCGATGGCGTAGGGCGTGAGGGGCGGGTTGCGCATCAGCCGGCCCAGCACCGCCGCCACCACCCGGCATAGCGCCACCGGCAGCGGCAGGATGGGGCGAGGCTGGCCTTCCAGCTCCAGCACCAGACGGGCCAGCTCGCGAAGCGTGATGGCCTCGCCGCCGCTGAGGTTGTAGGTGCGGCCCAGCGCCGCTGCATTGCCAGCGACGCGGGCCAGCCCGTCGACCACGTCGTCCGAGAACACGGGGCGCTTGCGGCATCGTCCGGCACCCACGAAGGGGACCACGGGGAACCGCAGCAGATAGCGCCGGAACAGCATGAACTCCTGCGCGCCCGTGGCGTCGTATACCAAGGTGGGACGGACGATGGTGTGCGCGAAGCGGGTCTCGCCGGCCACGATGCGCTCCGCGTCCAGCTTCGACTGCCCGTACGGGGTCAGGCGCGGGTAGACCACCGACGCCGAGGATACGTAGATGAAGTGGCGCACGCCCGCCGCCGCGGCGGCCGCGACCAGGTTCGCCGTTCCACGACGGTTGATGCGATCGTACTGCTCATGATCCTGCGTCAGGATCACGGCCGCCAGGTGAAAGACCGTGTCCACGCCCGCGCACGCCGGCCCCAGCGACGCGGCCTCTCGCACGTCACCTTCGTGGATCTCGCTGGCGACGCCGTCCAGGCGCGCGCGCAACGGGTCGCCCGGCAGAACCAGGGCGCGCACCTCCCAGCCGTCGGCGGCCAGGCGGCGCGCCAGGCGCCGGCCCACCTCGCCGGCCGCGCCGGTGATCAGCGCGCGCCGGCTCATGGCGTCGCTCCCGCGGCGTCGGGCCGGGCGCGCGACCAGTCGAGCGGCTTCCAGTTCCCCACGGCCAGCTCGCGGGAGGCGAACTCCCACACCACCACCTTCTTGCCAGTCAGCCTATCATTGCCGCCGGCCTCGCCACCTGCCAGGGCGTTCCACAGCAGCTGCCGCGTGGCGAACGCCCCCGAGTCGTTCTGCGCGATCACGTCGACGTCGCGCCCCAGCGCCAGCGCCAGGTGCGGGCCCAGGCCCGCCCCCTCGCCCCAGCCCATGGCGTCCAGGCTGAAGACGTTGGTGAAGCTATCCCCCAGCAGCAGGACCGCCGCCTTCTCGCTGGGCTCGAACAGCTTGTCATCGGCGTCGCGCACCTCGTCTATGGTGACCGACTCCGGCGCGTAAAGCGTCTGATCTTCCGGCAGCCCCAGCATGTCGGTGACATCGCCCACGCGCGACACGGCCTTCGCCGTCCGGTGCCAGGACCGGGGCGGACCGCTCGCCAGCGCATGGTCGACCAGCAGGCGCGCCAGCGCCCCGGCGACCTGGTCCATCCACTCGGGCCGCCAGTGCGTGTCTTGCTGCAAGAAGCGCGGCGGCGCGCCGGGGGACAGTGTCTCGGGCATGGGATCGAACACCAGCACGCCGGCGGCGCGCAGGTCGCTCGCCAGCCGCTCCCGATCGGGGTTGTGCGCAGGGGCGCCGGTGCCGTCGCGGGATCGCCCGGTCAGCTCGACCGGCTGCAGGCTGGCCTTGTCGGGTACGGGCACCACCACCAGCGTGATGCCGCGGCCTCGCAGGTAGGCAGCGAAGTCCAGGATGGCAGGGCGCGGATCGGGGGCCACGGTCCCCTCGTCATCGAGGGCGGCGGATGCGCGCAGGGCAAGCTGCGCGGGCTCGAGGAAGCCGGGACCGCTGACCGCCGTCACCCCGGGCGCGTAGTACAGCCAACCCGACCGCCCCAGCACGGCCTTCACGTTGCCGTAGCCACCGTGGCGCGTGAGCAACGCCTGCATACGGGGGCGGACCCACTCGCGCGGCGTCGACGCCTTGTTCAGGTCGTCTTCGAACTGCTTGATGTTCTCCCGGTTGGGGCGGCGCCGGAAGAGATCCAGCAGCACCGAGTCGTCGCCCGCGACCTTGTCGCGGATGGCCTGGCCAATGGGGATGGCATAGATGATCAGCAAGAACGCGCCCACCAGCAGCGCCGCCACCGGGCGGCCGACGTCGGTGTTCAGGATGCCACGCCGCAGGTTCTCGTCGTGCGACGGATCGGTGGGTCCGCCGCGTCGGGCTGGCGCGAGCTCTGCCCCTCCTTTGGTCTGACGCGCGGACGAAGGTGCGGTGGTCGCCATGCTCAGAACTGGAAGTACAGGAAGGGGTTCACGCTCTGGGTCCACATGATCAGGATCGACAGGGCCAGCAGCGTCAGCGCGCCGGCGGCGCGCGGGAGCGACAGCCGCGCGGTGAACGTCCAGGTGTTCGGCATTCCCCACACCAGAAGCGCCGCCAGCGCGAACGCCGACACGTGCAGCCGCGTGTACATCGCGCCCGCGGGCAGATCGGAGGCCGCGGTGATCGCCGCGAAGCCGAACAGCGAGCGCAGGTAGCCGACCGCCTGGCCCAGCGTCTTGGCGCGGAAGAAGACCCACGACAGGCAGACCACACCGAACGTCAGGGCCACGCGCGCCGGTCGGGGCAGGCGGTGGAAGAAGCCGGTCTTGCCCTGCGCGCGTTCGAAGGCCAGCATGCCGCCGTGGATCGCGCCCCACAGCACGAAGTTCCAGCTGGCGCCGTGCCATAGGCCGCCCAGCAGCATCACGGTCATCAGGTTGACGTAGGTGCGCCGTTCGCCGCGGCGGTTACCGCCGAGCGGGATGTAAAGGTAGTCGCGCAGCCAGGTGGACAGGCTGATGTGCCAGCGCCGCCAGAACTCGGTGATGCTCTGCGACTGGTAAGGCGAATCGAAGTTCTGGATCAGCACGAACCCCATCATCAGCGCCAGACCGCACGCCATGTCGGAGTAGCCGGAGAAGTCGAAGTAGATCTGGAAGGCGTAGCCGACCAGGCCGAACCAGGCGTCGGGCGCGTGCAGCGCGCCGGCCGCGAACGCGGTGTCGGCCACGTGCCCCATCGGGTTCGCGATCAGGATCTTCTTGGCCATCCCGAAGGCGAAGAACGCCACCCCGCGCGCGAACTTGTCCAGCGTGTGACGGCGCACACGCATCTGCTCTTCCAGCGCGGCATAGCGGATGATGGGACCGGCGACGAGATCGGGGAAGAACGCCTCGAAGCAAAGGTAGTCGGTGAAGCGGCGCATGGGCCGCGCTTCGCCGCGATACACGTCGATGGCGTAGCTCATTGCCTTGAACGTGTAGAACGAGATCCCCACCGGCAGCACCAGGTGAAGCACGGGCACGGCGTTCGGCCCCAGTCCCAGCGTGCGCGCCAGCCCGTTCAGGTTCTCCGCCACGAAGCCGGCGTACTTGAAGACCGCCAGCAAGCCCAGGTTCGTGACGATCGAGACGGTGAGCAGCGCCTTCATCTTGCCGGTCCGGGGCAGGCTGCGATCGATGACGGGCGGCAAACCGTCCGGCTGATCGGGCAAACCCGACAGCTTCAGCAACCCCAGGCCACAGATGTAGTCGACGCCAGAACCGAAGAACATCAACACCGCCCACAGGGGATTGGCCCAGCCGTAGAACACGTAACTCGAGACGGCGATGAGCGCGGTGCGGGCGCGAAACGGCAGCAGGTAATACGTCCCCAGCACCAGGGGGAGGAAGTAGAACAGGAAGACGTGACTGGTGAAGACCATGCGGCGGTCGGGGCACGCGGCGCGTGCTGGTCATTCTCCTTAACAAACTGCCACGCGACCTGTCGTCGCGTTCGCTGCGTTTTTTGACGCGCGCCGAACACTGTCGGCGGTGTGCGATTTTTGTCAAAAATAATTCGAGTTTTAAGGGCGCCTACGATCTTCCGATCCGGCTCCAGACGCGCCATGCTTCCGGCGCTTGAGGCTCAATCCCCCGCTATTCGAGCGTTTTGATTTGCGCAAATTGATAAGGCGGAGCACCTCCGCCCTTGCCGTCGCGGTCGCTGTGGTCGTCATCTGGCCGACGCTGTCGCGCTGGCGGGAAGGCGCGCGTTTGCAGGCGCGCCTGCAAGCTGTGCCGTCCCACGCGCAGGCGCCATCGGCGGCGATAACGGTGTCGGATCCCGACCCCGCGTTCCTGGTGCGCCTGGACGAGACCGCGTCGCTGCTGGCCAGCTGGCAGAGCATCGGCGGTTGCGGCGCCGGAGCGGGCGCCGCCACGGGCGCCGGCGTGAAGTGGATCGGCCGCAACGTCACCGGGGGCCTGTTCAACATCCAGGAGCAGGCGGTGTACACCAATCTGGGCGCGGCCGGTTATCCCGAGCGCAACTTCTACTTGAACACGCTGATCACCGCCGACATCGGTGAACAATGGAACGCTGGGATCAACATCCCGCTCGTCTACAAGTACCTCGACGATCCGCTGAAGTTCGCGCCCAGCTCGCCGGCGGTCGACTACTCGAACGGGGGCCTGGGCGACATCAGTGTGCAACTGACGCGGCGGCTGGGACGCATCAACAACGTGGCGCTGACGGGGATCCTTGGCCTACCCACCGGCACCTACAAGGAAAGCTTCACGGCGGGCGGCAGCCCCTTCAATCAGAACCAGCAACTCGGCTTCGGCCGGCCCACCGGCGCGTTGATCCTGGACCAGACGCTGGACCGGGTGTGGGGACTGATCGTCGTGGGAGGGCTGGCGAGCTACCGCGGTGGAAAGAACAGCATCGACAACTACCGCGCGCCGAACGCCACCACCTACGGTTACGTGGGATACTTCCTGGGGCCTTTCGTCCCGGCGTTCGGGCTGACGTTGTCGGGGTTCTACGGACACGATCGCGATCAGAACTCGCAGCAGAACACGCCGCTGGCGGCGCTGGCCGCGAACGCCTCGATCGAATGGACGAACAGCTACTTCGCGGTGCTGCTGGCGGGCTCGCTGCCGTACAAGTACGACGGCGTGTACCGGGATGACAGCCAGAACGCCCGGTCGCCGTGGGGCTTCCTCCCCTGGACCGTCGCGTTGGGACTGGCGACCGCTCCATTTTGACAAAACGGACGGGTCGGCGGCACCAACCGTCAGCGCGCACTCCACGCGATGGGCTGGAGCCGCGAAGAGAGGAACCGACATGCTGGATCTCCGTGCCTCGTCGAGCCTGACGTCGCGGTGGACGCGTACAGGATCATCCGCGCCACGATTCGCCACGCAACTGGTGCTCTCGACCGTTCTGGTCGTGGGGTGTGGGGTGCAGGCGCACCCCACCGTGCCCACCCCCGGTTCCGGAGGACAGCCGGCAAGCACCGGGGGCCGCACCGCCTCTGGCGGCAGCGGTGACAGCGGGTCTGGTGGTTCGCCCAGTGGCAGCGGCGGTGAGGCCGCGGGCTCGGGCGGCGGAAACGGCAGCGGTGGCAGCACCGGCAGCGGTGGCCGCAGCGCGGGAAGCGGCGGCAACACCAGCAGCGGTGGCGTGACCGGCAGCGGGGGCGCATCCGCGAGCGGAGGCGCCAACGGCACGGGCGGCAGCAGCGGCAGCGGCGGCAGCACCAGCACGGCCGGCGTCATGATCAACGGGCAGTTCGTGCCCAAGGAAAAGGCCGTGGTCTTCATCCACTTCGGCCACTCGAACATGCGCGGTCAGGCCACCAAGCCGACCAGTCTGATGTCGTACTTCTACACGCCGGTGGCCGGGCTGTGGAGCTACAAGGGCAGCTTCACGCCGGCGAAGGAGCCGACGGCGCCCGAAGGGAACATGACGTACGCGGGCCCAGGCATGGCCATCCTGCACTCGGCGCAGGCCGCCCTGTCATCCGGCAGCGACGTGCAGTTCATCTCGGTCGGTTACGGCATCGGATCCAAGACCAGCGTCGACTACCTGAAGGCCACCAACACTTACTATCCCATCTTCATGAAGTGGGCGGGCGACCTGAAGGACAACGTCACCTTCGCCGCCATCGTCATCATGCTGGGCATCACCGACGGTGAACACCTGCCGAGCGATCAGGTCCCCGGCTTCCCCGGCCGCATCGCCCAAATCGTGTCCGACATCCGCAATGATCTGGGCCAGCCACACCTGCCCGTGCTCTTCTGCGACTACGAACAGATGGCGACCGGGACCCTGGCGCCGACGGGCTCGGTGGGCATGGTGATGCAGCCGTTGATCCACATGCTGCCCGACATGATCAAGGACTTGGTGCTGGTCCCCACGGACGGCCTGGAGATGCAGGACGATCACCACTTCGACATGCAGGGCCACAAGGACTGGGCGAACCGCGTGATCATGCTCATGCAAAGCAACGATTGGTTCCCCTGGAAGTAGCGCCCGGCGCGCCATCCACTTCCTGGACCCGTCCAGCGATGCTGGCGGCGCTGGCGGCCGGCGCCTTCGTCGTCGCGCTGGGGCCCATCACCGACGGGGACATCTACTGGCACCTGGCCGCGGGACGGACCATGGTGGCGAACCACGCGCTGCTGCGCGCCGACCCGTTCACCGTCAGCGCCGCGGGGCGCCCCTGGATCGACGTCCACTGGCTATTCCAGCTCGGCGGGTGGGCGCTGTACCGCCTGGGCGGCTGGACGGGACTGGCGATCGCGAAGGCGTCGGCGGTGGCGGGCACGGCGGTGATCCTGGCGCGGACGGCCGAGCGAAAGGGCGGCCCGGCTGCCGGCGCGCTGTCCGCGTGCATGCTCCTCGCTACCCTGTACCTGGCCCGCCACCTCTTGCCGATGCGCCCGGTCATCGTGACCGGCCTGTGCCTGGCGATCTTCTTGTGGGTCCTCGAATCGGCGCGCGCCGGCGCCACCCGGAGGCTGTGGTTCTTGCCGGCGCTGCAGGTGGTGTGGATCAACTGCCAGGGGCTGGCGCCGCTGGGCCTGGCGCTGCTGGGCGCGTACGTCGTCGAGGCCGGGTACGAGCGCCTGCGGGGGCGCGCCGCGCCCCAGGCGCCTCCGTTTCGCGCGTTGCTGGCGACGCTGGCGCTTTGTGTCTCGGCCTCGTTCGTCACGCCGTTCGGGGTGCGCGCCGTGGCGCTGCCGTTTCACCTGCTGGCGCGAATCACCCCGGGGACCCACAACGTCTTCAGCACCGCCATCGCCGAGAACATTCCCCCTTTCGTGCTGGCGCGGACGGCGCCCGCGCAGATCGGCCACTTTCGATGGACGCTGCTCGCGCTCGCCATCGCGCTCGCGGTGTTCCGGCCGCGCCTGCGGCTCGCGCACCTGCTGATCCTGGCGCTCTTCATGACCCTGGCGCTGATGGCGAACCGCAACGTGCTGCTGCTGTACCTGATGGCGCCACCGCTCGTCGCCGCGGGGATCGCGTCGACGCCGCTCGCCCGCCGGCGTCCGCGCCTGCTGACCGGGGCGTGCCTGTCGATAGCCGGTGGGATGCTGGCGCTGGCCGCGGTCACCTGCGCGCGTGAGCCCGCCTTCGCCCGTCCCACCCCGTTCCATTTCCCGGTCGAGTCGGCCCGCCGCCTGGCAGCCGCCTCCGGGCCGGTCTTCGCGCCCGAGCACGCGGGCGGCTTCCTGACCTTCCACGATCCCGGGCTACGGCCCTACATGGACACGCGCCTGATGTTGCACACGCCGGACGAGTACGCCGCCTTTCTGGCGATGCTCGACGATCCGGCCCGCTTCGACGCCCTGGACGCCCGCTACCGGTTTCGCTACGTGGTGCTGACCAGCAGCTACCCGGATCGGTACCTGGGGCTGGCCGGGCATCTGATGCGGGATCCGCGGTGGCGCGTGCTGTACACGGACGGCGCCGAGGTGCTGCTGTCCCGCGAAGGGGAGGGGCTGGCCCTGGACCGGCGCGACACCATCGACGCCATCACCGCCGAGCTGGACGGACGATTTTCCGCGGCTTCCGACCTGCGTCGCGCCGCCCGTCTGAACCTGGCGCGCTTGTTGACGGTCGCCGGTCAGCCCCGGCAGGCGCTGTACGTGCTCGACGCGCTGGAGACCCGCGCGGCGGCCGAGCTGCGCGCCCGCGCCCACTTCGTGCTGGGTGACTTTGCGGCGGCGGAGGGGCTGGCGCAGATCCTGTTGCGCCAGGATCCCGCCGACGGAAGCAGTCTGACCTTGCTGGCCGAGATCGCGATTGCCCGCGGACAAGCGACCACCGCGCGGAACTGGCTGGCGCGGTCGCTGGCCGTCAATCCTTACGATCCCGAGGCCCGCGCCGCGCTGGTCCGGCTGGAGACCGCTGCGCCGCCCTAGCTAGTGGGGCGACCAGATGCACAGGCCGTTGTCCGCGCCGGCGATGATGCGACCCTTCACCGCGATGGGGGAGGTCCACTGCCGCACGCCGGGGCAGGTGTCGCTGCTGGTGAACACGGGCGTGCCGGTCGCGCCATCGAGACCGGTCAGCTGACTGTTGTTGATGATCCAAACGATCGGATCCGAGTGCCCGTCCGTCGTGGTCACGATGGGCGTGGGCGCCGACGAGCTGGCGACAATCTTGATGGGAGCGCACCACTCCACCTGGGGCGCGGGCGGCGCGCCCGCCGGCAGCAGCACGGACATGAGCGAGCGCCCCTTCACGGCGCTGGCCTGGGGGCACAGCCCGGAGGTCTCGGTCGTCAACACCAGGTGCGCGCCCGCCGAATCGGTGTACGCGGCGGGCACCGTCCGTACCAGCATCCCTTCGGTCGGACCCGCGAACTTGAAGTCGACGACCTGTCCCCCCAGGCCACCCAGGTTGCCGGCGTCGAGCATGTACATGTGCCCGTCCTTGGCCAGCGCTATCACGTACTTCGACGGCGTCGCGCCGGGCACCTCGAGATACAGCGCGTTGCTGGCGCCCAGATCGTAGTCGTTGGTGCCGTCCATGTCCTGCCACCGGGTCGGGTAGAAGACGTTCTTGTTCGACGACGTGTCGACGTTCGCCATCCCGGTCAGCCGGATCACCTCCTCACTGTCCAGGTGCGCACTGGGCGCGGGCACGCCGGTGTTGTTCCCGGTGACGGCGAAGACGCTGGTGCCGTCTGACGGCAGACCGCCCGGCGCCCACACCGCCTCGCCGTCGCCCTGGGTGGCCCAGGCGCCGGTCTTCGTGGCATCGGTGGTGTCGACGGCGATCACCCAGCCGTGATAGTTGCCGCAGTCGCCGCTGTGGCCGCCGTAGGCGACGTACAGGATCCCGTTCACCAGCGTCAGCGCCGCGCGCTGGTTCTGGTAGGACACCATCGAGGCAAACGTCGTCGAACCGGCGGCCAGCGTGGTCACGTCGACGGGCCAGCCGCCCGACATGATGTCCGACCCGTCGTCCAGCGACAGGGCGTGGATCTCGTGGCCCGAGATCTCGGTCGTGCCCACCGCGCCCGCCACGTAGACCCGGCGCGCGGCCAGATCGATGACCGGCGTCGAGATGATGCCCAGCGGGTGGATGTTGCCGCACCGGGCGCCGCTCGACTGGTTCGCGGCGGCCGGGCTGCCGATGTTCGTGGTCCAGACCGTGTGGCCGTCGTTCTCGTCCAGGGCGATGACGTCGTTGCCGGTGGTGGCGACGATGAAGACGCCTTTTCCGTCGGGGCCGTTCTGAACGTACAGGGGCGATGCCCACATGCTGCCGGTGAAGGCCAGCGTGGCGTCCATGCTGGTCTTCGCGGCGCTCATCACCGCCGACTTCGCCAGCTGCGGCTGGGTGAACAGCCCGTCGCGCGAGGGGTGATTGTTTCGCTGCAACACGGATTCGTCTCCCGACGAAGGCGCGCCGCCGCTCCCCGGCGCAGGGCCGCCACCGGAGCCGGAGGCGCGTCCGCCGCTGCCGCCCGTCGTCCGTCCGCCGGAACCGTCACCCGCGCGACCGCCGCTGGCGGTGCGACCGCCGCTGCCTGTATTGCCGCCGCTGCCGGTGTTGCCACCGCTGGCCGTGTTGCCGCCGCTGGCGCCGGGCGACCCCGAACCGCCCGTCGAGGAACTTCCGCCCGAGCCGTTCTTCGAGCAGGAGAGAAGTGTCAAGATTGCATACAGAACGATCGATTTCTTTATCATCGGTGAGTGGGCCTCACCGTTAGAGCTAAGGCAACCTGAGACTCATCAAGCGATCGAGCGCGATGAGCATTCCCAGGAGGCGCGTTTCCCCCTCGTGCCGCCGCCGGCGGGCGACGGCTATCCGGCGACGCTGAAGCGGCCGGTGCGGGTCAGGGGCGAGGTGCGCGGCTGCCCGCCGCGGGCGCCCTTCTGGGCGCGCTTGTCCTCGTACATGACGGCGTCGGCGGCGTCGATCATCTTCTCGCAGCTCTCCGAGATCTCGGGGTAGCTGGCGGCGCCGATGCTGAGGCTGACCGGGATGGCGCGGCCTTCGTTCGTCTCGGCCAGCTTCTGGCGCAGGCGCGCGATCACCTGCTGGCAGTCGGCGGCGGACAGATCGGGCAGCAGCACCATGAACTCGTCGCCGCCGGTGCGGCAGGGGACGTCGTGCGTGCGCAGGTGCGTGCTCAGGAACTCGCCCACCCACTTCAGCATCGCGTCGCCCGCCTGATGCCCGTGGTCGTCGTTGATCTCCTTGAAGCCGTTGATGTCGACCACGGCCACGGAGAAGCGGCGATCGGCGCCGGCGCGACGCGAGCGGCTGAACTCTTCCCGCAGGCGCTCCTCGAAGAAGCGGCGGTTCCACAGCCCCGTCAGAGGATCGCGGTAGGCCATGGACCGGAACACCTGCAGCTTGGCGATCTCGCGCTTCAGCGTGGCGTTCTGACGCACCAGCCGGGCAATCTCTGCCTCCTGCCCCGTCGCCGAGACGGTCGTGGTCGATGGCTTCTTGCGTGTCATCTGCAGGTTCATGGGTCCCCTTCCTTGGGCGGTTCCGGGCTTCTGCCGGTCTTCTAGGCAAGGCCCGTGCCGCGTCGAAAGCGACACCCGTAGCGAAAAACACGAAAATCATACCCATAAATCCGGGCCGGTGACAGAAAACTGGCGTGAATGGCGGGGACGGGCGGCCCGACGGGGCCAGGGGCCTGTCGTCTCCCTGACGTAACAAGGCGCGGGCGCCAAAGTTCCGCACAGAGCTTTGCTACACCGCGTCAGCGAAGCAGCGCTCCCCAGCGGGACAGGATCCAGGCGGTCGCCCGATCCCGGTGGGTGTACACCGAGAACTCGTCGTTCGGCTGGCGCACGTCGGGCAGCAGCTGCCACATCAGGCCCAGCGGGCCGCCGCTCTCGTCGAACAGATGACTCAGCCACGCGTCGTACCGCAGGGCGCGTTCGGCGTCCGGCTCGATGGTGCCGCACTCGCCCAGGTAGGCCACCTTCCCGGACACGGCCGCGATGGCCTGATGGCGCGAGATCCACAGGCGCGTGTCCCCTTCCGACGCCAGGCCGTAGCTCTTCGGGTAGTAGTGGTAGCTCAGCAGGTCCAGCTCGGGCAGCGTGGCCAGCTTCGAGAAGCTGGTCCCCTCGTCGCCGCGCACCGGGTAATCGTTCGACAGCCCCGCATAGGCGTCGCGATCGTCGTCGAAGCCCTCGCCACCGTCCGCGATCAGGTGGCGCGGAAACTCGTGGTGCAGCACATCCGCCAGCTCGCGGATGGTGTCCACGTAGTGGGTGGTGCCGCGGCAGCTCGAACAGCGCAGCTCGTTGCCGACCTCCCACGCCAGGATGGCGGGCTCGTCGCGATACGCGACGCCGGTGAAGGTGTTCACGCGGGCCGCCAGCATCGTCACGTAGTCCTTCCACCACTGCCGCAGCCGGGGGTCGTGGAAGAAGTCGTCGTGCGTGTGGACGACGCCGTCTTCTTTCGACGCCCACGACGCATAGGCGGCCAGGCCGCCGTAGTCGGCCCAGTTGTTCACCAGGGGCAGGATGACGCGGATGCCCCGTCGCTTCGCCTCCCAGATCGCCTGGTCCAGGCCGCGCAGGCCCGATTCGCGAAAGTCGTGCGGGCCGTTCCGGATGGTCGAGCGATCGCTTCCGTCGTTGAAGGCCCACAGCCGGGCCACCGGCAGCGAGAGGCAAACCAGATCATCGAGCACCTCGGTCACGGCGTTCGACAGCTTCGCGTCGTGATCCTGCTGCGCGTACGTGAACAGCTGCTGCAGGTAGTACACGTTCGAGCCGGTGGCCCGGTAGGGCGTCAGCCACTCCGTCATCAGCGCGCCCTCGCGCAGGCTGATGAAGCCGGCGATGGGGGACAACGGCGGGCAGCCGGTGGCCGGGATCGACTCCGTCACGCTGATCCGATCGGGCTCGGGCGCGCGATGGCGGCAGCTCACCGCCGTGGCGATGATCGCGAACAACAAGGCGCGTGAACGGCGGCAGGGATTCATGGCGGGGTGGCACCGCCACCGGCGGCGGTCAAGCGACGCTGAAGAAGCAGGCGGCGCGGAACTGCTGGCCGAAGGGCGTCATGAACAGGGACTGGTACTGCACGTCGGCGACGATCGTCTCCGACAGCGGTCCGATGCGCACCGACGGCTGGGACTCGATGCGCGCGCGCGCCGCCACCACGGTGGGGTGTTCCTCCAGCTCCTGGAAGATGCGCGTGTCGTCGGTGACGCGGGTGGGGCGGATCTCGATGAAACCCAGGCGTGTCAGGTTGTCCAGGTAGGCCGGCGTCCGCTCGGGACGCCGGCACCCCGCCTGCTCGCCCAACAGGCTGAAGTGGTGCAGCTCGACGCGGCTGGCGCCGCCATGGCGCAATCGCGATGAGACCGACAGCACCGGGAAGGGACCCGCCCCGTCGAGGTGGCGCAGCAGCAGCAGCTCGTCCTCGTTGACCTGCCCCAGCAGGTCGGGGAAGGCGGGGTGAACGTCGTCGGCGACGGCGCGATCCATGGTCGCCGTCAGCAGCGACAGGTAACCCTCGCGAATGGTGCCCTCGCTGATGACGATCCCTGCCAGTGACTTCAGCGCCAGCGTCGGGTTCGGGGACTGGCGGCGCTCGGCCGGGATGGCGGCGCCGCGCTGGCCCAGCGCCATCAGGACGGCTGGCAGGCCCAGCGCCGTCTGGGGCAGCGCCGCAGCGGGGCCCAGGGCCACGCGGGCCAGGGTCCGCAAACCGGCGCCGGGCGCACCCGGGTTGCTGTCGGTGGGCGGGGCGATGAGATCCTTCACGACACGGGCCAAGGCGAACATAGGTGCTGCTGAATATATCCGCTCCCGCTGATCTTTCCGCTATCGGCGTCGACACGCGCACCGCGACCGCTGTCCGTGTCGGATGACATCGCACAGGGCTGGCGCCCGCGGGCGCGAAACGATCGAGTTTTTTGGGGGCTTCGAAGTTCGACCCTAGGATGGTTTTTCTCGGTGCGAGGCGCGGTCGATCTCACCATGGCCCGTTTGCTGACCGACGTGTCGGCGGGCCTTCGTGTGTTGAAGAGCCGCGACGGCCTGCCGCTCACCGAAAGTCAGATCCGCGAGCGCGCCCACAACATCGTCATGGGCCTGCTGATGAACTACCGCATCGAGGCGCTCGACGACGAGGACGCGCCCGCGGTGGAAGGCGATTCGCCTGACAGCCTGTTCGAGGGCGCGCCCGTGACGGGGCAGGGCTGATCGGGAAGCGAGCGGCCGCGCAGGCCCGACGACGCCAGCCGGCGCGTCCGCTCGCTGAGCCAGGCGTTACGGCAGCTTCACCGTGACCAGCGAGTACGGATCGACGGTGATGGTGAAGGACGAACCACGGACCTGCTTGCGGCTGGCGGTGATGGCGGCGCTGTCGCGGCCGTAGCGATAGACGCCTGCCCAGCCGCGCGCCGAGGCGCCCGACAGCGACACCGTCACCTCGTAGCTGGTGGCCGGATCCTTGTTGATCAGCAGCAGGTTCACTTTCCCGTTCGGTTGCTTGACGGCGTGGGCCGACACCAGCTCGGTCGACGAGGTCGCACGCACCAGCGTGTCCTGCCGATCATGCCCCAGGTAGCCGAGCATCGTCACCCCGAAGTAGCTGGGGAAAGGCGTGTCCACCGCCGGCTCGACGGCGCCGCCTGCGCTGGTGAAACCGGCCGACAGGACGCCGTAGTCGCCGAAGCTGTAGCTGCCGTAAAGCGCGGGATCGGCGTTGCCGTCGAAGGGACTGTTGTGCAGCGCCCACCAATCGACGTTCGTGACGCCGTTCTCGAACCAGGTCGTCAGCTGATCGGCCAGGAACAGCGCGTTCACCAGGCTGGTGGTCTGCTTGCCGGGGTTGTACGAGACCGAGTTCGTCTCGGTCACCATGATCTGTACGGCGCCGGCATGGGGGCCGCAGTACTGGGCCAGCTGCGCCTTCAGCGTCGCCACCATGGTGGCGATGTCGGGCGTGTAGCTGACGCTGGTGCTCTCGCCGTGCTGGGGCGAGGCCAGCAAGGCGGCGTCGGACTCGCCGGTCGGGCCTTGCGGGTACCAATGCACGACCACGAAGTCCACCGCCGCGCAGGCGATGGGGAGGACCGTATCATTCCATGGCTGCGGCGAGGCCTCGCTGGTCTGACCGTCCGGCCAGTTGCCGGGAGCCGTCAGGACGGCGCCGACGTGGATGGAAGGATCCACCGCCTTCATGGCGGCGCTGTAGCTGACGACGCCGCCGGCGTACGTGGTCGGGTCGTGCGGCTTGTGATTCACCTCCCACTGCGCGCCGTACGTCCCGTCGCCGTACAGCTCGTTGCCGATCTCCCAGTACCGGATGCCGTAGCTGTGACCCTTGGCGCTGGCCCCGGGATAGGTGGGGACCACGCCTCGATAGCGGGGTCCGCCGCGGTTGGCGTAGCTGACCCAGTTGGCGGCCTCTTGCGCCGTGCCCGAGCCGTAGTTGACCGTGATCATCGACTGCGCCCCGGCGGCCGTGACGACCGCCATGTAGGCGTCGAAGTTCGCGGCGGGAGCGGTTCCCCCCTGGGCGGGATCGTCGGGGGCGTTCGACGACCAGTGATAGTTGTCCGATGTGGACCCGCCCGGATAGCGCAGCGTCTGGATCCCCGCGGAGCGCAGCAGCTTCGGGATGCCGGCATCGACCAGACTGCCGTCCCAGGCGGCGCCGTTCAGCCCCACCGCGAGCGGCGAGAAGCGGGCCAGTCCTGCGCGCGCATCGACGGTCACGGCGCTAGGGGTGCCGCCGGCGCAGCCGTCGTCACCCAGGGACGAAGGATCCGCCACGGCGCCAGTTCCCGCAGCCGCCGGGGAATCATCGAGGCCCCCTCGACTGACATCCAGACTCTCCGCTGCTGCGCTGGGGCCAGTCGGACCGTCACCTGACTGGCCGCAGCCGAGCGGTAACCCCACCGCCAGCGACATGACCACCAGCGAACGCTGCACCACGGACACGGGCACTCCTCGACGACGCATGTTCTCCTCCTTCGTTGACGACCACGACCACCACACTTGCGCGCTATGCCGGACGCGGGACGGAATTCCAGACCGCGCCTGACGGGGGCTCTGCCCCCCGGCGTCCGGGCCTGGCTATTGAGAGTTGAGCCCTGGTCTGCGCGGCTCTGTTTTCTTCGTCTGAACGGTCGGCTCGGGAATTCTTCCTTGCCGTTCGCTGTCGCCGATCGCTGTCGCCGATCGCTGTCGCTGTTCGCCGTTCCTCCTTCCGCACTCGGGCACGCGTGGTCAGAAGGAAGGACGCGCCCCGGCGCCGCGTTCGCGGATCAGCCGCCAAAGACGATCAGACGGCGTCTCGGCCCGGCGGCCGGTTCAGGCGAACGTGGCGAAGCGAGCGCCCTAAGGGGCCGGAGGGACGGCGCAGTTCTCGGAGCGCTCGGCGCCGGGCGCCTCGATCGTCATCAGGAGGCAGTTCAGCTCGGCCTGATAGTCCGGCAGCGGGTACAGCTGGGGGACATCGTCGTGACCCGCCCGGGGGACGAAGTACCGATCCGTGGCGTGGCCCGTCACCACGAGCGCGTGCGTGTCGCTCAGCTCCTGCGAATAGCGGGGCAACACGTAACCGTCGGCGGCGCCGTGGAGGGCCAGGTAGTTCGACTCGACGCTGCGGATCTTGGTCAGGTTGTCCCACGCCGCGCGCGCCACGAAGCCAGGCGGCAGGTCGACGTAGGCGCCGTCGTGCACCAGCGCCGCCACCGAGGTGAAGGCAGACTCGGTCACCAGCGCACCGGGCGGCATCACGGATTGCGAGGAGGCAAGTTGCACGGCGAAGGCCGCGCCGAGCGAGCGCCCGTACACGACCACGTGATTGGCAGCGACCGGGGTGACGCCCGCGATCGGGGCGGTGCCAATGGCGGCGTCCCAGATCGCCTTCACGTCGATGTCGATGCCCGGCTCGTCGGGGCTGCCCGTCGACAGGCCGTAGCCGCGCACGTCCACCGCCAGGATGTTGCAGCCGAGCGGGTACAGGTACTCGAGACGCTGCCATGAGCTGCCCACGTTGCTGCTCTGCCCGTGAAAGTAGATCAACGTGATGTCGGGAAAGGCGCCGCCGGTGGGGATGAAGTAGCCCTGCAGGGTCTGTCCGTCGGGCGTGGGGAGCAGCACCTCGGTCGCCGCCGGGATCACCGCTGTCGACAGCAGGTAGCCACCCGCAGGGGCCTTCAGCGGGTCGTACAGGAACTCGTCCAGCTTGGGAGGGCTGCAGCCGAGCGCGATCGTCGCCAGCAGCGCCAGCGCCGTCATCCTCGATATCTTCATGGCACACCGTCCAGATAGCCGCGGAAGCCGAGCAGCACCGACAGGTACCCGCGCGAATCGGGCGAGATCCAGTTGGGCGCCAGCGGTCCCGTGTCGTAGTAGGGGGCCAGCCACTTGGCCTCGAGCGCGATGCCCAGGCGGCGGGTGGCTTTGAGCTCGCCACCCACCAGGGGGCCCGCCAGCACCTTGGTGGCGTCGAGCGAGCGGCCGGAGACGACGCCGCAGTCCGCGCCCACGTACACGAGGTGATCGCCGCCCAGCTTCCAGGCGGCCACCGCCGTGGTCTGCGGCGCCACGCGCGTGTTGGTCAGGTTCGTCAGCACGTGCACCGACTCGGCGACGGTGACGGAGGGGACGGCGCGGTTCGCCGACCACAGCAGCGGGTGATAGGCCAGGCCGGTCGAGAAGTGCGCCACACCCAGCACGGCCGCCGTCACATCCACGTCACCGCTGACGTCCATGCGATCCGTCGCGCCGAAGCCGCCGCCCACCATCATGATCGGCACGGCCGCCGGCTTCCCATCCAGCTTCACCAGGGGCCCGCCCACGGAACCGTGGATGTCGGCGTTCCCTTCACCCAGCGGCCGCACGGCCGTGGTGGTGCCGCAGCCGGCGAGGGCGACCGCCAGGAGGGCGGCCGCGGGCGTGAAGATGCCGGAGCGCCCCCTCACGCGCCGTAAGCCCGTTCGGCGATGGCCACCAGCTTGTCGGTCAACGCGTCCAGCTTCGCGTCGACGACCCGCCGCGCCGGATCGGCGTCGTAGTAGGCCAGGATCTCCTGCGCGCCGCGCGAGAACGGGATCTCGCAGCGGAAGCCGGGCACCAGGCTTTTGATCTTGCTGTTGTCGAAGATCATGCTGTGGGTCTTGTCGCCCAGCAGGCTGGCGCCCCACTCGGGATCGTGCTTCGCGATCACCGCGGACGGCAGGTGCACGATGTCGGCGCGCGTGCCGGCCGCCTGCGCGAGCAACTCGTGGATCTGGTTCCAGCTCAGCCATTCGTCGGAGGTGATGTGCACCGCTTCGCCGATGGCGCGCGAGTGACCGAGCAGCCCCACCAGCCCCTTGGCGAAGTCCTCGTGATGGGTCAGCGTCCACAGCGACGTGCCGTCGCCCTGCACCAGCACCTTCTTTCCGCGGCGCATGCGATCGACGACCGTGTAGCCGCCGTGGCAAGGGAACAGCGTCCGGTCGTAGGTGTGCGACGGGCGGACCACGGTGAAGGGGAACTTCTCTTCGCGGTAGGCGCGCAGCAGGCGCTCCTCGCAGGCAATCTTGTCGCGCGAGTAGGCCCAGAAGGGGTTGTCGAGCGGCGTCGACTCGAGCACGGGCAGACCGGCCGGCGGCGTCTGGTAGGCCGACGCGGAGCTGATGAACACGAACTGGTGGGTGCGCCCGCGGAACAGCGCCAGGTCGGCCTCGATATGGGCGGGCGTGAACGCGATCCAGTCGACGACCGCGTCGAAGCGATGGTCGCCCAGCGCGCGACGCGCCGACTCGGGATCACGGATGTCGCCGTTCAGGATCTGGATCTCCGATGGCACCGGCCGCGAGGTCTTTCCCCGGCGCAGGTGATAGAGCTCGATGCCGCGCGCCACCGCCAGGCGCGACGACGCCGAGCTGATGATGCCGGTGCCACCGATGAACAGGACCTTCATGCGCGAGGACATTAGCATCATCCAAGGCAGGGACCGCGCGACTCCGGGCTCGAGCCGCGGGGTTTTTCAGCGGGCTAGCGCCATCGCCGCTGCAGCGTTCGGAACGTCACTACTGCTTCTTGAACGCTTCCGACGGTGGTAACTCCAGCTGGTTGCGGGGCAGGCCCGACCACCAGGCCAGCTCGACCCCCAGCGTGCCGACGAAGGCCGAAGCTGTGTCGCCTGGCACGAAGCGGGCCTCCAGGCGGGGCGTGACGGCCCAGCCGCCGGTCAGGCGGTGGGTGAAGAACCAGCTGTAGTCCAGGCCCAGGATGTAGCCGGCGCCGGCGGTTCCGCGCAGCGAGCCGCCGCTGACGCCGTCGGTGCGGATGCTCAGCGTGTCGACGCCAGCGCCGGCGTGGAGCACCAGGTTGCGCACCAGCTCCCACTGGCCCTCCAGCTCCATGCCGAACGTGCTGGCGGTCTGGCCATCGCCCTTGGCGCTGCCGAAGTGGAACTGCAGGCCCAGGCCGAACCGCCGCGTGACCAGCTGGCCGAAGCGCAGCGAGAACTCACCGCCGCTCCAGACGCCGTACGAATACTTGTCCTCCCAGACCTTCACCGGACCGGCGTGGTAGCCGGCGCCGATGTAGTAGCCCTGGTGCGCGAACGGCGGCTCGATCGCCTGCGCCTGCGCCCGCCGCTGGTCGGCCATCATCACCAGCGCGCCCAGCGCCGCCAAGGCCAGCGCTGCCAGTCCCGTCTGTCTCCCGCGACGCATCTACAGCTCCGCCTTGATGCCCAGGATGGGCAGGATGGGCAGGCCCTGCTGGGGGTTCGACTGCCGGAAGTTGAAGTTGTAGTCGAAGTCCTCGGTGTTGGCGCGGTTGTAGGCGTTCTGGACGTCGAGGTACACGCCCAAGATCCAGCTCTTGTAGATCCACCGCTTGTCGACGCGCAGATCCAGCTGGTGGAACAGCGGCAGGCGCGCGCTGTTCACCGCGCCGTACGTCGGGTAGTAGCGGTCGTTGCTGGCGCTGTAGACGGCGCCCGAGACCGGGGTGATGGGGTTGCCGCTGACCAGCCGGAAGCGCCCGCCGATCTGCCAGTTGCGCGGCAGCTGGTAGCTGCCCAGCACCGTCAGGATGTGCGTCTGGTCGTAGTCGAACAGGCGCCAGGTGGTGTCGCCGCTGTCCAGACGGGTGGCGCGCGACAGCGTGTAGGCCACCCATCCGCTGAAGTTGTTCGTGAAGTCGTGGCGCGCGATCAGCTCGAGGCCGATGGCGCGGCCCTTGCCGCCGTTGTCGTACAGCAGTGGCTTCGACATGCCGGTCATCGGATCGACCTCGGTGCGGTCGGTGCGGCTGACCAGGTTGTAGATGTCCTTGTAGAAGCCGGTCAGGTCGATGGTGATGTAAGGCTTCGGCTTGAACTCGAAGCCTGCGGAATAATGAATAGCCCGCTCTGACTTGAGGGCCGGGTTGCCGAAGCTGGGATCGACCTGATCGGGCGTGGGATCCTGCGCGAACAGGCCGATGCCGCCCTTCAGGGTGACCTTCTCGGTGACACCAAAGCGCGTGGTGATGCGGGGCTGCAGCACGGCGTCCTTGGACAGCGTCAGGTAGTCGAAGCGGAGGCCGGGCAGGATCAGCAGCTTCTCGATCGGCTTCACCTCGCCTTCCACGAACACGGCTGGGGACAGGCCCAGGATGCCGTTGCGGTTCGTGGTGTGGGTCATGTTCAGATCCGGCATCTGCGGCGGCTGGCCTTCCACCGGCGGCAGCGGGGCACGCACGAACACGTTCGTCTCGCTGAACAGGAAGTCGACGCCGCTGACCAGCGTGAAGTGCTGGCCCTGCTTCCAGCGGACATTGTCACGGATCTGCGCCGTGTACGTGTTCAGGTTGAACTGCAGCTGGCCGAAGCTGGCGTCCACCCAGTTGCGCCCCTGCGCGATCTTGAACGAGTTCTCGAAGACGTCGTTGGGGATGAAGTTGTAGGTGATCAGCGTCCGGTAGAACGTGGTCGAGAACGACAGCTGGTTGTTGCTGATCTGCGCCGTCAGCGCGCCCGGGTTCTTGAACAGCAGCTCCAGCCGATCGTCCGAGCCGAAGAAGAACAGCCGGATGTCGTGGGCGGGCGAGGGGCGGTAGTTCCCCAGGATCTGGTAGTCGTAGTAGCGCGGCGCCGTGATCAGGTTGACCGGTGCATCGCTGGGGACGGCCGCGTTCAGCAGGAAGTCGATGTAGCTGCGTCGCGCGGCGATGGCGAAGCCGCCCTTGTCGCCGTCGAAGGGCGCCTCGAGATAGAAGCCCGAGTCGAACAGGTTGACGTCGACGTAGCCGCCCACCTTCTTGGGCTGCAGCTTCTTGATGCGGATGTCGACGATGCCGCCGGTGGCGCGGCCGTATTGCGGCGAGAAGTTGCCCGGATAGAACTCGAGCGAGTCGATCACGCCCACGGGCAGCACCGTGCGCAG
>Ga0070679_100000745_pt1 | contig 28189 bp, 17 predicted proteins | sample KBSC63BmetaG_FD_65652 | JGI IMG/M metagenome (GOLD analysis project Ga0070679, IMG submission 65652) | Corn rhizosphere microbial communities from Kellogg Biological Station, Michigan, USA - KBS C6-3B metaG | ecosystem: Host-associated > Plants > Roots > Rhizosphere | place: USA: Michigan... | reverse complement strand
CAAATACGCCGCTTGTCGTCGGCCGAGCAGGCGACCGAGGCGCGACCAATAGATGGCGCGCGCAAAGAGGCGGCGCAGAGCCGCCCAGAACGACGCGGGCGCGCCTGCTGTCGATCGCGCACCGTTGCCGTACTGTGTCGACGCCGGGCCCGCCAGCGAGCGCAAGATGGCGTGCGCTCGCCGGCCCCAACGCGACAGACGCACACGCCACGATTCCCGGGGCCCGCGCGCAGTGGCGAGCTCGCCCGCGCTCTCTCCACGCGCCGCTCTACTGAGCGCCTGTGCAACGTCGTTCATCTCGGCCGGCGGCACGCCGATCGTCATCGCGAGCTTGGACCTGTCGATGACCGGGGTTGGCTCGATGATCACCGGCGGTGGTATCGCGGGGACAGCAATCGGCTCGACTGCGCGCAGCTCGAAGTTGTCGAGGCAGAGCCAATCGGCCGGATCGATGGGTCTGACCAGCGGCTCCGCGAACGCCTCTCCTGCCTGCACCAGCACCACGCTGCCCGTCGGTGGATCGATCGTGGACCGCTCGTCTGCTTGCAACGAGGTCGCACAGAGCACGCCCTCCGGCTCGGTCAGAGGCAGCGCGATCACACCCGCGCAATCGACGGTGCGAGGCCTCGTAGTTCGGAGTAGCAGCCCGGTCGATACCTCGTAAAGCTGGCAGCCTGGCTGCCACAGGGAGAGGGCCCGACGGCGCACCTCTGCCTCGTCGAGCCATTCGCCCTGCAGCACCCACCCGCTTGCAGACACGACGCCCCGGTGAAGCAGCTGACGCGGTCGGACGCGCTTCGCCGACTCTGCGCTCACGACGTCGGCTCCGGACAAAACCTGAGTAACGCTTCACCACTTCGCGTATGGACGACGACGAGCTCGCCGGCGACGGTGACATAGGCCAACTCGGGACGACGATCCGAAATCGTCACATGCGTGATGTCGGAGGAGCTTTGCGGCAGCACTTTGCTCGTGTTCAGGCTGACGAACGAAAGCTTCCGTCGCTCCTCATCGAGCAGCGCGAGGCATCCGTCGACTCCCGATGGCGTCACTCCGACGACGCGATCGCCAGAACCAGGATGTAGCTGACGGCCGCGCCAATTGCCTTTCAGATCGCAATAGCCGATGTGCCAGCCATTGGCTTCTTGCAACGCGATGATTTCGGTCCAGTGAGTGGCCCCCCATCCGAAGAAGGCGGCCGGCGCGTCTACAAGATCGAACGACGGGCCGACGGACTTGAACAGATCCGATTCCCACTCCCAGATGCGCCGTCGCCGCGGGTTGCCACCGACTGCGATGTATCGCAGCCGCGTGCCTCGCAGCGCGAGCGCCTCGACGTGGGGCCCCCAGACCGGCTCGTCGGCAGACAGGTGGAACAGCTGTCGTTCGCCGTCGGTGCACAGGACGAACTCCGCGCCGATGAGACCGCGGCCGACACGAATGCACTGCCCGAGCTCGGCGCCCGCAGCAGGCAGCTTGATATCGTCGGGCAGCGGTCCAAATCGCTTCTCTGCACCAACGCCACCCATTTTGCCAATGGACCGGAGGACGACGATGCGGTCCGTCTGATCGACCGTCACCACCGCGAGCTTCTTCCCGTGACTCCCCGCCGCTACGACGACTTCGCCGTCGGGCGGCCGGAACAGCGTCGGCGTGCCCGGTGTCTGGCGCGGCGAGCTCGGGACAGGTAGGCATGCCACGCCACCGTCGCGCAAACGGACGATGATTCGGCGGCCGTCCTGGCCGTAAACCGGGTTCGATGCGGGTGCGGAGCCTAGTTGCGCTGCACGTTGCGGCGTTGCGGTGATGACGGTGAACGGATCGCGAAGCAGTCGCGCGCAGTCGTCGTGTGCGGGGAGGTCGAGGATGACATCCGCAGCACGTCCGTCGCGTCGCTTGACCGCAATGGATACGCGCCGCGCCTCCACAGAAATCGATTCGTGGACGGCGATTCGTGAACCAGGGGATTCTGTGAGCGATCCGTCTCCGACGATCCAAACGTCGTCGGACGTGCTCAATCCGAGCTTCTCACGCCAGCGATCGACGTGCTCGCTGCTCGCCGTCTCGGACGTGCGCCCATGCAGCAGCCGCAGGACGCTGGCCTCGGTCACGTCTTCGATCAGGTCGGCATCGGGTCGCTGCAGCATGCCCCAGGCGAAGCGTGTCGCGGCTCGTTCGGCGCGCTGGGATAGCGCAATCAGCGTCGCCAAATGACCAATGCGCGGGCCTCCGAGCTGCATGGGTCCCGCATCGAACAGCGCGATGCAGCGCCGTCCGCCGGCGGGAACTCGTGTCGCGATCTCGATGAAGAGATGCTCGCCGGCGCCGGCGCGACGAAGAAACTCGTCCGGCAGCTCCTGCGCCAGCAGCCATTCCGAACCGACCAGGCGCTCATAGCTGCCGCGCCGAGCCAGGCCACCGTAGCCGTCCGGGTCGCCAGCTCCGGACCTGGACGTCGTCGATAACGGACCAATCGCCAGCGCGATGCGGTCGACGAATGGCGCGAGCGCAACGGCGAGGTCTGGCGCGAACGTCGCCAACGCCGGTTTCCACGATGCGAGCGCCGGAGGCAGCTCGATCATGTCGCCGCTTGCCGCTTCGCCACCCACCGCGCGAGGTCCGCGACGCCGACGCCGCGTGCCTCGCCGAGCGGAAGCACTTCCACGGTCGGGCCGCGTGGAATGACCGCGATCGGCCCGGTCACGGCGAACCGTTTGCGAACGGCTCGCTCGAGAAGGTCGACCGGCACCGACGGTACCAAGATGGTCGGCAAGAGCATCCCTGCGGCGGCCGGATCGCGGCCGAGATACACCGCGCCGTCCGCCCACGGCAGATCCTCGCCCGAACCGATCAACACGAGCGCATCCTCGCTCGCCACCACCGCGACCGCGCCATCCCGAAACTGCCGCGCGGCCGCTCGCGATGCGAGCTCCGTCGCGCAGTCGCCCCAGGCCGCGACGGCAGCAATGCCAAGCGGAGGCTCTCGCGGGCCCCAGCCGACCGGAATCGACGGTGCGCTCATCTGGTCGACGCCAGCTCGGCGACGATCTGAGCACGCATGTCGCGCAGCTCTGCCGGTGCCGCGTCGGGTGCGAAGCCAGCGTCAATTTCGCGCGCGATTCCTTCGAGACGCAGCCGCCACGCAGCGTTCGCCGTCGGCTCACCGTTCTGCGGTCGCTCTGCGAGCACTTCGCGACCGGCACGGACGATGACCGCCGCTCTCGCGAGGGGTCCCAGCGACGCTTCCGCTGCTGCGACAGGGAGTGCGGCGTTCTCGGAGGCCGACAGCAAATCTCGCAGGACGTCGCGCGCCGTGCGCTGCCCCGCCGCCGTCGGCACGGCGTAGACGATCGGCCACAGATCGGCTTCCGTGGGCGTCGCGCGCCCACCGAGCACCGCGGCGGCAGCGACGAGGGCCTGCAACTTCACGACGCGGCGATCCGTCAGGATGATGCCGGCTGCACGGAGCTGTCTGACGGCGTGCGCCAACCTGGGGCGAATCGGCGCCACGTCTGCAGAGCGCGCCGCTTCCGCCAGAAGGTCGAGCTGCGCCAAATCGAACGCTTCGCCGACATGGGACCGCATCAGCGACCATCCGCCCTGCATGAGTTGCTCGAGCAGTGGATCCCCAATCGGCTCCACGAAGACGCGCACGAGGAAGCGATCGGCGAATGCGGCCAGCGCTTCGTCGTCAGGAATCACGTTGCTGGCGCCGACGCAGATGCGAAGCGGGCACCGCTTGACGGTGCTACCACGCCGAAACGTGCGTTCGTTCAAGATGGCCAGCAGCGTGTTCAGGATCGCGGTTGAGCCGAGGAATACCTCGTCGAGAAACGCGACCTCGGCCTCCGGCAACATCCCCGCCGTTTCGGTCTCGACTACACCTTCACGGAGGCGTCGCAGATCAACCGGGCCGAAGATTTCGCTGGGCTCCGTGAATCTGCTGAGCAGGTACTCGAAATAGCGCGCCCCCAGCGTCGCAGCCACGCGCCGAGCGGCCTCGCTTTTGGCCGTTCCGGGGGGACCGATGACCAACACGTGCTCGCCGGCGATCGCCGACAACGCGACGAGCTCCACCAACGCTTCTCGCTCGACCAGGCCGCGAGCGGCACTCGCGAGGGCACTTCGGAAGCGTTGTGCATGATTCGAAAGGGAATCGGTAGGCTCGCTCATCTTTCCGAGGAGCTCAGTTTATCACCCCGGCAGATGCGGCGTTCGTGCTCAGCAGCACACTCCCATGCCGGAGTCTTTGTTGGCATCCGACCCTCCCTATCCGATCAGCTCTTCTGCGGCGTCGATGCCCACGCCCGAACCTGTCGGTACTCAGAGTAGAAGTCCATCATGCCAAGCGTCATTGCTTTCAGGCGACGGAGCTCGCGAACGAAGGAGTCGATGTCCGTTACGTGATCAAGCAGGACGTTCAGATGACCGAGGCTGAGGAACCAGCAGTGATAGAAACTGGGCCCTGAGAAGTTCGGCCTGAACTGTACGAGGTCCTGCTCCCATCTACCCAAGCGCTGGCAGACCTCGACCAATCGACGAAACTTGTGACGGCCCCCCCGGCAAGCGGAAGCCCGGAATCGAGCGTTGCGCCCGCGAGCACTTCGAAACTCTTCATCAGAGTAACGCGATCCTGAAGAGCGCCGTAATCGCCAAGCGACAAAACAATGCGCGCAATAGTACGGCCGCGAAGCTCCACGACCGTCTTGGCGCCAGAGTTGGCCGAGTTCGAGCCGTCCGTACCTTCGCAGCAAGAACTCCTGCTTCGAAAGCTGCTGCTGTCCTTCTAGGAGACTATCCGCGATGTCGAACAGTACGTCGTTGTAGTTACCGCCGCGAGCTCGATACGTCAGATCCTTCTTCTTACATCACGCCTCGGCAAGCCAAAGCGCTGGAGCGTGCTGAACGTGGTCGCCCGTATCTCGCATGCGACAATTCGACTCGGTATAGCGGCATGACACTGCGACGATGTAAAGTCGTCCGAATGGCGAAGTTGTTGTGCCGCAGCGCCGTGCTGGTATCCGTTATGTTCCTCGCGACGGCATGTCGCCATGACGCAGCGACGTCGCTAGCCATGGCGCGGGCGCGTCCGGTAAGTCGTGTGTCGTTGCCGCTGCGTTTCGAGGAGAACCGCGGACAATTCGATCGGCACGCACGCTACGTGGCACAGCAAGCCGGACTGACTCTTTTCGCCACCGACCAGGGCGCCATCCTGTCGCTCCGTCGCGGCAGCACGACGGCGACACTGACGCTGAAGGTTCACGACGGGCGCCAGGTAGCGCCGGTAGCACGGCAGCCGCTCGCGACGCGCAGCAACTACTTCATCGGCCACGATCCCGCGAAGTGGCACACCAACGTGTCAAACTTCTCCGAGGTGGCATATCGCGGCGTCCGTCCCGGCGTGGATCTCGTCTATCACGGCGCGTCGACAGGACAGGTCGAATACGATTTCATCGTGGCTCCAGGCGCGTCTCCGGACGTCGCTCTAGACGTTGAAGGTGCCGATCGGCTGCGGATCGCGGCCGACGGAGCGCTCGAGATTCCGCTCGGCGACGCGATCCTGCGTCAGTTGCCGCCGCACGTTTATCAACTCGTCGACGGTCGCCAGCGGACGCTCGTCGGCCATTATCGCCTCACCAGCGCGTCGACGGTGGCGATCGCCGTCGTCGACTACGACCGGACGCGCCCTCTGGTGATCGATCCCGTGCTCGTGTACTCAACCTACCTTGGCGGCGCAGGCGACGAGGGACCCGGCAGCCTTTCGGTCGACAATACGGGTGCGATCTACGTATCCGGTACGACGACGTCGGCCAACTTTCCGGTGGCGAACGCCAAGCAGCCCTCCTACGCAGGTCAGCAGGACCTTTTCATCGCCAAGCTGACGCCGGCGGGGGACGGACTCATCTACGCGACGTACATCGGCGGTGCCATGGAGGAGAGCGGCGGCAACATCGCCGTCGATGCGACGGGGGCTGTCTACCTCGTCGGCACGACCGCCTCGACCGATTTCCCGCTAGCGAACGCCTTTCAGCCCACCTACGGTGAGGAGACCGACGGGGTCATCGTGAAGCTGGCACCCACGGGAGATGCACTCGTCTATTCGACCTACTTCGGGGGCCACGCCGAGGACGAGCTGGACAGCGTTGCCGTCGACGCAAGCGGTGCGGCCTACGTGTTGGGCAACACGCATTCGACGGACTTGCCGCTGGCGAACGCGTTCCAAAGCTCGCTGAACAACATGAATGGCAGCATGAACGGATACGCTGATGACTTCGTCGTCAAGTTCGACCCGAGCGGTGCCTCGCTCGTCTATTCAACGTACCTCGGCGGCAGCGGCGCGGAAGAACCGGGCGGCGTGGTTATCGATGCGAGCGGCGCCGCGTATGTCACCGGAGCCACGGCATCGACGGACTTCCCGACGGTCACGCCAGTCCAATCGACCTTTCATGGAGGTAGCTACGACGGATTCATCGCGAAGCTCTCGCCGATGGGTAATTCGCTCGTCTACTCCACGTATCTCGGAGGAAACGACGACGACTACATCGGATCTCCTGCGGTCGACGTCAGTGGCGCGGTGTATCTCGTCGGCTCGACGATGTCCTTCGACTTTCCGCTCGTCCATGCCCTGCAGTCGAAAAAGACCGGGCCGGCTGTCGACGGAATCATCGCCAAGCTGACGGCGGACGGCACGGCGCTCGTCTATTCGACGTACTTCGGCAGCAGCGGCGGCGATCAACTCGGTAGAGTGCGGGTCGACGGCAGCGGAACCGCGTTCATCGTAGGCGTCTCGAATTCTCCGGACCTACCGATGGTGAACGCGGCCCAGCCAACGCTGGCCGGCGACTTCGACGGCGTGGTGCTCGCGTTGTCACCGGACGGCAGCGCGATCGTATGGAGTACCTACTTCGGCGGCAGCGCTCAGGACAGCATCTTCGACCTCGCCCTCGGGCCTGGTGGAATCGTGACGGTGTTGGGCGAAACAGTTTCGAAGGATCTCCCCGTGAAGCAGCCGCTGCAGCTGCAGTCCGGCGGCGGAGCCGACAGCTTCGTCGCGCGGTTCGCCATCCCGCTGACAATCGTGCCGTCGGCGGCGACGGTAGCGCCCAACGGGACGCTCTCGTTCTCCGCAACGTCCGGTACCGGGCCATACGTCTGGTCGCTGGCGACCAATCAGTCGGGCGCGACGATAGACGCGTCGACCGGTTTCTACTCGGCCGGCGCCATCGAAGGCGCGGACGTGGTGCACGTCGTCGACTCGATTGGCAACACTGCCGAAGCAACCGTCACCGTCACAGCGGCAGGGCCGAGCTTCGGAGACCTCGGTACCCCCGAGGACCTCGGTGCCGTCGGCGACTCGGCACACCCGCCCAGAGGATGCGGCTGTCGAATCGGCGGCAGTGCCGGAGCGCGCAGCGGTGGCGTCGGATTGGCGCTCATTGTTGGGCTCTTCGTCGCGCAGCTCATTCGCCGACGCAGCTCGGCCGACCAACGGAATTGATCGAAGAAAATCGGTCTCACTCCTCCGGTACGGTCAGAACTTGGAGAAACGTTCGGCGCAGACGCCTAATGTCAGTCCTTGTACCTGGGATTGGCTCTGACGTCGTCGATGAGAGTCGTGAACCTGGACTCGAGCACGTCGGAGACCACGAATCGCAGCAACTCCGACTTGCTCGCGAAGTGCGAATAGATCGAACCCGCCGAGAGCCCGCCTCGGCGATGATGTCCGCCATCGAGGTGTCGGCAAGTCCGCGTCGCGCGAAACAGCGCAGCGGGGCCTGAACGATCTGCTCGCGACGGCTCTGCTGACGGGCTTCGGTCAGGCGTGGCATGCAAACAGAATAGGCGTTCTTTTTTGCTATCAAACAGAAGCGGCGTTCGATTTGTCATTTCACGTCACGCTGCCCGTTGGCTCTGGTTCTCGAGTGACCACAGGCGAGATGCGAACGTCGCTTCGGGTCGCGTCGTTCGATTCCATCTTGACGCGCGGGCTCGGCAACGCATAATCGAGTCGGCACTCTATAATGCAGCCCCGCGGCCGACCCCCGTCCCTGTCGCAAGAGGCGCTCCTCGACGCCGCGCGTGACGTATTCCTGGAGCGCGGCCTCGACGCCACCACCAGCGAGATCGCCAAGCGCGCGCGCATCTCCGAGAGCGTCATCTTTTACCGATACAAGACGAAGGAGGCGCTCTTCGCGGCGGTCTTCGAACGACAGCTGGTGCTTCCGCCCGCCTTCGCGCGACTCGAGTGGCGCGCCGGCATGGGCGAAGTCGCGGACAACCTCTTCGACGCCGGCATGGCGCTCGTCGATCTGTCGCAGCGGGTCCTGCCCTTCATGATGATGGCGTGCGTCAGCCCGACGAAGCTCAACGTGTTTGCCAAGCAAGCGCGGAAGCCGCATCCGATGAAACGGCAGATGCTCGCAGTGCTGTCGCGGTACTTCGACGCAGAGATGCAGGCGGGCCGGTTGCGCCCGGCGCAGAGCGAGGTGCTGGCGCGCCTCTTCATCGGCGGCATCACGCAGTACGTGATGTCCGAGTATCTGGAGCCGCCGACTTCCGAGCTCGAGCCGCCCACGTTTCTGCGCGAGATGATCCATCTCGTGTTGCACGGTGCGGCCGAAGCGCCGTCAGGCCGCGCCACCGCTCGCGCGCGCCGGCGGCGATGAGGCGGTCGTCTTTTTCGAGTAGGCGCTCGACAAGTGCCAGGTGTTGAACAGGGACGGATGATGAAAACGATTCGAAGACTGCCGCTCATGCTCGCTTCCCTCTTGCCGCTCGCGAGCGGCTGCAACCAGCAGCAAGCGGCGAGCGCGGAGCTGCGCGCCAAGCCGAAGCCTGTCGCCGCGGCCACCGCGGTCGTCACCGAGCGCGAGCTGCCCAGCACGCTGCTCCTCGCCGGCACGCTCAAGGCAAACCAGGAGTCCGAGCTCGCCGCCAACGCCTCGGGGCGCGTCATGCGCACCATGGTCGAGCGCGGCACCTACGTGCGCGCGGGCCAGGCGCTGGCACAGCTCGACGTGCGCGTGGCGACGCTGTCGGCGAGCGAGGCGGAGTCCAACTTCGAAACCGCGCGCTCGCAGAAGGGCCAGGCCGAAGCAGATTGCGCACGCTTCAGTAAGCTCCTCGAGCGCGGCGCCATCTCGCAGCAGGACTACGACCGCCAGACCACCGCCTGCAAGACGGCGACGAGCTCGACGGCGGCAGCGGAGACGCGGGCGGCGCTGGCCAGGCAGACGCTCTCGGACGGGACCGTGCGCGCGCCCTTTGCCGGCCTCATCTCCGAGCGCTACGTCTCCGTCGGCGAGTACGTGACGCCGTCGACCAAGGTGGCGCACGTCGTCGACATCGACCCGCTGCGCCTCGAGCTCACCATCCCCGAGCAGAACATGGGCGCGGTCAAGGAGGGGCAGAAGGTCATGTTCCAGGTGGGCGCCTTCCCCGATCGCACCTTCACCGGCATCGTTCACTACATCGGCCCGGCGGTGCGTGCCACGACGCGCGACCTGGTGTTCGAGGCGATGGTGCAGAACAAGGACAAGCTCCTGCGCCCCGGGCTCTTCGCCACGGCGCAGCTCGACGTCGGCAAGCGCAAGCTACCGGTGGTGCCGAAGACGGCGCTCCAGGTAGACGGCGACACGACGCGGCTGTACGCCGTCATCGACAAGCACGTCGAGGAGCGCATCGTGCAGGTCGGGCCGACGCAAGGTGACGTCGTGGGCGTGCTCAATGGCGTCGCCGCCGGCGAGCGCATCGTCGTCAAGCCCTCCGCGCAGATCACCGACGGCGTCGAGGTGGAGTAGCCGATGCAATGGCTGGCACGTTTGTGCGTGCGGCGCCCGGTCTTCGCGGGCGTCCTCATGTTGACCATCACGGTCGTCGGCGTCGCGGGCTACTTCAAGCTCGGGCTCGACTGGTTCCCCAAGGTCGACTTCCCGGTGGTCGTCGTGACCACGCGGCTCGACGGTGCCGCGCCCGAAGAGGTCGAGACCGAGATCACCGAGAAGATCGAGGAGGCGGTCAACACCATCAACGGCATCGACGAGCTGCGCTCCGTCTCCGTCGAAGGCGTGTCGCAGGTGTTCGTCACCTTCACGCTGGAGAAGCCGGTCGACGTGGCGACGCAGGACGTGCGTGACCACGTCGCGACGGCGATCGCCAACCTGCCACGCGGCATCGATCCGCCGGTGGTCGGCAAGTTCGATCCCGACGCCGTGCCCATCCTCTATATCGCCGTCGAGTCGAGCCGCAGCGTGCGCGAGACCACCGAGATCGCCGACAAGCGGGTGCGGCGCCAGATCGAGAGCATCCCCGGCGTCGGCCAGGTGAACCTGCTCGGCGGGCGCAAGCGGCAGATCAACGTCTGGCTCGATCCGGTGCAGCTGCGCGCGCTCGGCCTGACGCCGCAGGACGTGCAGCGCGCCATCGGCGCGCAGAACCTGACCACGCCGGGCGGCGCGATCCACACCGGCCCGACGGAGATGACGCTCCGCGTGCAGGGGCGCGTCTCGAGCCCGCAGGCGCTCGCCGACATCGTGGTGCGCCAGAGCGGCAACCACCCCATTCGCGTCTCCGACGTGGCACGCGTCGAAGACGGCGAAGAGGAGCCGGAGACGGTCTCGCTGCTCGACGGCAAACCGACGGTCATGCTGACGGTGCGCAAGCAGTCGGGCGAGAACACGGTGCAGGTGGTCGACGGCGTCGTCGAGCGGCTCGGCGACGTCGAGAAGACGCTGCCCGCCGGCACCAAGCTGCGCGTCGTGCGCGACAACTCGCTCGTGGTGCGGACCGCGGTCGGCGCGGTCAAGGAGCACCTCGTGCTCGGCGCGCTCTTGGCATCGCTGGTGGTGCTCTTCTTCCTCGGCAACCTGCGCTCGGCCCTCATCTCCGCCATCGCCATCCCGATCTCGATCGTGGGCACCTTCGCGCTCATGTGGGCGCAGGGCTTCACCCTCAACATGATCACGCTCCTGGCGCTGGCGCTCGCCGTCGGCATCGTCATCGACGACGCCATCGTCGTGCTCGAGAACATCCACCGCTTCATCCACGAGCTGCGCTACAAGCCCTTCCCCGCCGCCGTCGCCGCCACCAAGGACATCGGCCTCGCCGTCCTGGCGACGACGCTGTCGCTGATGGCGGTGTTCATCCCGGTCGCGTTCATGTCGGGCATCGTCGGCCGCTTCCTCGGTGGCTTCGGCCTGACGATGGCGTTCGCCATCGGCGTGTCGATGCTGGTGAGCTTCTCGCTGACGCCGAGCTTGTCGGCGCGCTGGCTCGACCCGCCCGAGGTCGACGCCGACGGCAAGCCGGTCGAGCACCAGGGCGCGCTCGGCCGCTTCACCGATGTCTTCTACCGTCCCATCGAGCGCGTCTACATGCGCATCCTGCGCTGGTCGATGCACCATCGCTGGGTCATCGGCCTCTTGTCCGTCGTCGCGCTCGCCTCGCTGGTGCCGCTCGGCAAGGCGGTCAAGAAGGGCTTCGTGCCCGAGGACGATCAGGGCGCCTTCATGGTCAACGTGCGCGCGCCCGAGGGCACCAGCTTGCAGTCGACGGAGCTCATCGCCGAGCGCATCGCGCGCCAGATCCGCGAGCGCGTCGCCGGCGTGCAGCTCACGACGATGACCATCGGCGACACCGATCAGCGCACGCCCAACAAGGCGGGCATCTACGTGCGCCTGACCGATCCCGAGCAGCGCGAGCAGACCATGAACCAGATCATGGCGTTCGTGCGCAACGAGATCGTCTCCAGGCAAGCCAAGAACCTGCGCATCGACGTGTCACAGGTCGACGCCTTCAACTCGGGGCAATCGACCGCGACCGTGCAGTACGGCATCTACGGGCCCGACCTCGAGAAGCTCGCCGAGTTCGGCGACAAGATCGTGCGGGCGCTCAAGAAGGTGCCGGGCGCCGTCGATGTCGACACCAACCTCGTCGTCGGCAAGCCCGAGCTGCAGGTGCACATCGACCGCGAGAAGGCGGCCGACCTCGGCGTGCAGGTGGCCGACATCGCGCAAACGCTCCAGCTTCTCGTCGGCGGGCTCAAGATCTCGAGCTACGCCGAGAAGGGCGAGGACTACGACGTGCGCGCGCGCGCCGAGGCGCAGTATCGCCAGGACGCGCGGGGGCTGTCGCTGGTGACGGTGCCGTCGGCGCGCTACGGGTCGGTGCCGCTGTCCGACGTGGTGTCGTGGAAGTCGGCCACCGGCCCGTCGGCGATCAACCGCGTCAGCCGCCAGCGCCAGGTGGTGGTGCAGGCCAACACCGCGCCCGGCTACGGCGACTCCGACGTGCAGTTCGCGCTCGAGAAGATCATCGCCGACATGCACCTGCCGGCGAGCTACCACGCGGCGCCGCAGGGGCGCTCGCGTGAGACGGCGCGGGCGGGCAAGAGCTTCATGCTCGCGTTCGCGCTCTCGTTCATCTTCATGTACCTCGTCTTGGCCGCGCAGTTCGAGTCGTGGCTGCACCCGATCACGATCCTCTTGTGCCTGCCGCTGACCATCCCGTTCGCCTTCTTGTCGCTGCTCATCTTCAACCAGTCGCTCAACATCTTCACCGCGCTCGGCCTCCTGGTGCTGTTCGGTGTCGTGAAGAAGAACTCGATCTTGCAGGTCGACCACACGAACAACCTGCGCGCCAAGGGCGTGCCGCGCGACGAGGCGATCCTGCGAGCCAACAAGGACCGCCTCAGGCCGATCCTCATGACCACGATCGCGTTCGTGGCGGGCATGATCCCGCTCGCGGTCGCGCGCGGCGTCGGTGCCGGCCTGGCGCGCGCCACCGCCGGCGTGGTCATCGGCGGGCAGACGTTCTCGCTCCTCCTCACGCTGCTCGCGACGCCCGTGGCCTACTCGCTCTTCGACGACCTGTCGCGCGCTGCCAAACGTACCTTCGGCAGCAAGAGAGTCGTAGACAAGGGCGAAAGCGAGCTCGAGGCGGACGACGCCGCTGCCGAGGACAGCGCGGCGGAGGACGCTTCTTTGACCGGCTGACGAGGACACGACGCGACGACAGTGGCCTTGTCTTGGCCGCTGTCGGGCCCATAACCGTTGAATGAAGTTGTTGGCCGCGGGCGCGCTCCTCATGGCCGCGCCCGCGTCGGCCTACACGGTCTCGAGCCCGCTGACCGCTGGCTGTCACGAGCAGATCACGGCGGCGGCTTTGCGCCAGGCGCGATCCGAGCGGCCGAACGCGCCGCCGCTGCCGGCGACGCCCGACGAGCGCGCGTTCATCGACGACGCGCCCTTCGACCTCGATGCCGACATGCGAGATCTCGCCGGCGCCACGCTGCTCTTCGCGGTGCGCGACAACGATCTCAAGGGCGCGAGCCCGACCGACACCTTCGACATCGTGCCCATCGCCGCCGATCCGAGCTTGCAGCGCGAGCACTGCCTGCGCGGCCCCGACGAAGACGAGCCGACCGGCTCGGCGCGCGCGCTCGCCGATTGCGCGGCCTTCATCCACGAGCGCACCGCCGAGGCGCTCGACGGCCTCGACGCCACCGGCGCGCCCGAAGCTGGCGACCGCGTCGACCTCGAGGTCTACCTGGCGCTGCGCGGCCCGCATGTCCGCGTTGCGCTGCCGCGCTATTACGTGCGCATCGGCCAGGCGGTGCACGCGCTCGAAGATGGCTTCACGCACAACCTGCGCAGCAGCGACGGGCTCAAGGTGACCAGCGTGCTCAACTGGGTCGACTACGTCGACAACACGCTCGACGAGCGCCGCGATGGACCGCCGCACATGCGCCTGCTCGACGCCTGCGACGACGCCGACGCACCGCGCACGCGTCGGCGGCAGCTGGCGCTCGCGGCCGCGACCGACCTCTTGCGCGTGACCCTCGATGCGACGCTCGGGCGCGACGAGAAGCTGGCGCGTGTCGACGCGCTGGTCGCGAGCAACCTCGCGCTCACCGCCGACGCCTGCACCAGCGCCAACGACTATTGCGATGCGGCGGAGAATGCGCTGCGCGACAGCGCCGGTTGCGGCTGCACGCTGGGGGCGCGGCGCGGCGCTTCGCCCGGCGCCCTGCTGTTCACGGCGGCGCTGCTGATACTCTGCGCTCGCCTTCGTCGTGCGCGATCGGTCGCGCTCGCGGTCGTCTTCATCGCGACCACGGCGAACGCCGACTCGATTCCCGCAGCATCGGCGCAACCGGCGCAACCGGCGCAACCCGCTCCGCCGCTCACCGGCCCCGACGCGCCGCGCGTCTACGAAGGGCACGAGCCCGGCCGCGACGTGGCCACGCCGACCGCCGCGCACATCGAGAAGGTGCGCGACGCCAAGCGGCTCGGCCCGCGCGTCGGCTTCTACGTCGCCACCGGCGGCGCGTTCGATCGCGGCGCGCTGGCGGCGACGCTGGCGCTGCGTGTGCGAGTGACGGAGCGCTGGACCGTCGGTTTCGACGCCGAGTGGAACCCGTGGATCACGCCGACCTACGCCGCCAAAGCGGGCGCGGTCAACCTCATGGTGACCGGTATCCGTCGCTGGCCGCTCTCGTGGGAGCGCGTGAACTTACGCAACACGCTGCAGGTCGGCACGTCGGTGCAGCTGTTCGACGTCTACGGCGCCCCCGCCGGCTCCGTCGGGCTCTACGTCGCGACGAGCCCGCTCGGCATCGACGTCGACCTCGGCCACGCGCTGCGACTGGTGGTCGATCCGACCAACCTCGCCATCCCCATTCCGCATCTGACCGGCGCGCCATTCTACTATCCGCAATACCGCATCACCGTCGGCCTGCAATTCGGCGGCTAGTGTCCCGTGTCAGAAATTCGCGTGCCGAATTTCTGATTCGGGACACTAGTGGCTGCGCGACGCTAGCGCCAACAGCTCATTGACGTGGTATCTGAGTGGTACTATACATGACGGATGGCGGTGGGGGAAAAGCGGTGACGCGCCGCGGGCGGACCGTCAGCCTGTGCCGCCGCTGCGGCGCTCGCATCTCGGGAGGCCACCATGATTGTCCGGCCTTGTCGGCTCGCGAAGAGACGGCGCCCACGGAATCCGATTCTCTGCCGCACGACGACGAGCGCGACGACGAGCGCGCCGCGGACCGCCGCGACATGAGCGTGTACCCGACGACGTTCGGCAAGTACGAGCTCGTCTCGTGCGTCGCCGCCGGCGGTATGGCCGAGGTCTTCCTGGCGCGCTTACGCTCGATCCGTGGCTTCGAGAAACAGCTCGTCATCAAGAAGATCCAGCCCGGCCGCACGCACGATCCCGACTTCGTGCGCATGTTCCTCGACGAAGCGCGCCTTCTGGCCACGCTCGATCATCCGAACATCGTGCAACTGTACGACGTCGGCGAGGTCGACGGCGAATGGTTCATCGCAATGGAGTACTTGCGCGGGCGCAACCTCGTCGAGATCCACCGCGCGCGCGCCAACCGCGGTCATCGGCGCCTGCCGCTCGCCGAGACGCTCTCGATTGTCACGGCGGTCTGCGCGGGCCTGCACCACGCGCATGACAAGCGCGACGCCGCCGGCCGCCCGCTCGGCATCGTGCACCGTGACGTCACGCCGCAGAACATCGTCGTGACGCTCGACGGTGGCGTGAAGATCGTCGACTTCGGCATCGCCAAAGCGACCAGCCGCAAGGGCCGAACGGCGGCGGGCACCATCAAGGGCAAGGCGGGCTACATGTCGCCCGAGCAGTGCCGCGGCGACCGCGTCGACCGGCGCAGCGACATCTTTTCGCTCGGCGTCATCCTCTACGAGCTGACCACCGGCGCGCGCGCCTTCCGCGAGCGCTCGGAGTTCGAGACCCTGCGGCGCATCATCGAAGGACCGGTGCCGTCGCCGGCAGCGAACGCGTCGTTCTATCCGCTGGCGCTCGACGACATCGTCGTGCGCTGTCTGCAAAAGGACCCGGCGGACCGCTTTCAGACTTCGCGCGAGCTGCACGCCGCGCTCGACGACTTCGCGCGCGCGCACGGCCTGGCGACGGGGACGCTGCCGCTGGCGCGCTACATGGAATGCTTCTTCCCCGAGCCGGCGCCGCGCCGCAACGGCTCGATCCTCGCCGCCGCCGATCCTCTCGAGGTCGCCGGCGACGCGCTGGCGGATCCACCGACGGCGGCGCGACGGCGGCGAACCGTGCGCCGCGGGCTCGTCGCCGGCGGCGCGATCCTGGCGGCGGCAGTCGGCCTGCTCGGCTGGCGCGCGGCCTGCGGCAGCTCGCGCACGCCCGCGAGCCTGACGGCGCGGCGGTAGGCTCGCGCCGCCGCGCCGTCGTCCTCACGCTGCTCACGCCGCGCTTCTGCTCTCCCTCCGCTGCGGCCGGCTCGGATCGTCGAAGAACAGCGTGATCGCCAGGCAGTGAAACGCCTCGTCGCTCGATTGCGTCACGATCGTGTCGAGGACGACGACTGCCGGATGCGCCGACAACCACTCCGTGACCTTGTCTCCGAGTTGGTCGCGGTCCTGCGCCATCGTCGCCGAGAACACCTTGACGCCATTGAATCGCATGCTTGTCTCTCCTCCTGGTCGTTTGCCGACACCCTAGAGCGTCATACCTCCACTAAAATACCACTGTCAATAACCGGACTGTAAGTGGTATGCAGTGACTCCATTCTTCAGGAGGGGCTCATGGACTCCCTGCTTCGCGAGCAGCGCACCTTTCCGCCGCCGGCCGCCTTCGCTGCACGTGCACACGTGCCGTCGCTCGCCGACTACGACGCGCTCTGCCGCCACGCCGACGCCGATCCGCAAGGCTTCTGGGCCGAGCAAGCGCGCGCGCTCGACTGGCGCACGCCGTGGACCCAGGTCCTCGACGACGGCCGCGCCCCGTTCGTCCGCTGGTTCGTCGGCGGCACGCTCAACCTCGCGGCCAACTGCCTCGACCGCCATCTGGCGGCGCGCGGCGACAAATGCGCGCTGTTGTGGGAAGGCGAGCCGGGCGACACGCGCGCGCTCAGCTATCGCGAGCTGCACGCCGAGGTCTGCCGCGCCGCCAACGCGCTGGCGTCGCTCGGCGTGCGCGCCGGCGATCGCGTCGCCGTCTACCTGCCGATGATTCCAGAGCTGCCGATCGCCCTGCTCGCCTGCGCGCGCATCGGCGCCCCCCACACCGTCATCTTCGGCGGCTTCTCCGACGGCGCCCTGCGCGACCGCGTCAACGACGCCGGCGCGCGCCTCATCATCACGGCCGACGGCGGCTGGCGCCGTGGCCGCCTGGTGCCGCTCAAGGAGACCGTCGACGCCGCGCTCGCGCACGGCTGCCCGACCGTCGACAAGGTGCTCGTCGTCGAGCGCACCCGAACGCCGGTGACGATGCAGCCCGGCCGCGATCTGGCGTGGGCCCCGCTCGTCGCCGCGCAGCCGGCCGAGCACGCGGCGCCCGCGCTCGACGCCGAGCATCCGCTCTTCATCCTCTATACGTCAGGCACCACCGGCAAGCCGAAGGGCGTGGTTCATTCGACCGGCGGCTACGCCGTCGGCGTCGCCTACACCACCCGGCTCGTCTTCGATCTCAAGGACGACGACGTCTACTGGTGCACCGCCGACATCGGCTGGGTCACCGGCCACAGCTACGTCGTGTACGGCCCGCTCCTCAACGGCGCGACCACCTTGCTCTACGAAGGCGCTCCCGACGCGCCCGACAAAGACCGCTTCTGGCAGCTGGTCGCGCGCCACCGCGTCACCATCTTCTACACGGCGCCGACGGCGATCCGGGCCTTCGTCCGCTGGGGCGACGACTTTCCCTCACGGCACGATCTCTCGTCGCTGCGCCTGCTCGGCACCGTCGGTGAGCCGATCAACCCCGAGGCGTGGATGTGGTACCACCGCGTCATCGGCGGCGGTCGCTGTCCCATCGTCGACACCTGGTGGCAGACCGAGACCGGCGGCATCATGATTGCGCCCTTGCCGGGCGCGACGCCGACCAAGCCCGGCTCGTGCACGCGACCGCTGCCGGGCATCGCCGCCGACGTGGTCGACAAGCGCGGCCAGCCGTGCCCGCCGGACGCCGGCGGCTACCTCGTCGTGCGCCACCCGTGGCCGTCGATGCTGCGCACGGTCTGGGGCGATCCCGAGCGCTACGAAACGACCTATTTCGGCGAGATCGCCGTCAACGGCAAGCCGGTCTACTTCGCCGGCGACGGCGCGCGCCGGGACGGCGACGGCTACTACTGGATCATGGGCCGCGTCGACGACGTCATCAACGTCGCCGGTCACCGCCTCGGGACCATGGAGATCGAGAGCGCGCTCGTCGGCCACGACGACGTCGCCGAGGCCGCGGTCGTCGGTCGTCCCGACGCGCACAAAGGGCAGGCGATCGTCGCGTTCGTGACGCTCAAGAGCGGCCGCGCGCCGTCGCCCCAGAGCAAGCGCGCGCTGCAGGCACACGTCGCCCGCGAGATCGGCGCGCTGGCGCGGCCCGACGAGATCCGCTTCAGCGACGCGCTGCCGAAGACGCGGTCGGGCAAGATCATGCGCCGCCTGCTCAAGCAGGTCGCGGCCGGCGACGCCATCGACGGCGACGTGACCACGCTCGAGGACCTCGCCGTGCTCGCGCGCCTGGCCACCGGCGACGACGAATCGCGCTAGAACGTATCAGATGCGTTCTAGCGGCGCAGCTCGGCGACGAAGTCGTAGAAGTCGTTGCGGCAGTAGCTGTCGGTGAGCTCGACGACGGCGTTGTCCTTGGTGTAGCCGATGCGCGTCACCAGGAGCATCGCCTCGCCCTCGGCGACGTCGGCCATCTTGGCGATCTTCTTCGACGCGTTGATCGCGCGGATGTGCTGCAGCGCGCGCACGATGCGATGGCCGGCGCCGTCGAGAAAGTCGTACAGCGAGTCGCCAATGCTCGCCGGCTTGGGCACGATCGCCGCCGGCAGGACGCTCATCTCTACCGCCATGACCACGCCGTCCCCGAGCCGCAGGCGCGACAGCCGCGCGACCTGGCTCGTGGGCGACAGGCCGAGCTTCAAGATCTCGTCGTGTGTCGGCGTGTCGAGCTTGCGCTCGAGCCACCGCGACGACGACTCGAGTCCTTTTTGGCGCAGCATCTCGGTGAAGCTGGACAGGCGCGACAGCGGCTGCTCGATGCGGGGCGCGATGAACGTCCCCGAGCCCTGCCGCCGCGCGATGAGCCGCTGATCGAAGAGCACGTCGAGCGCCTTGCGCGCGGTCACGCGCGACACGCCGAGCTTCTCCGAGAGCACGCGCTCCGACGGCAGCGCCTCTTCGGCCTGCCAGCGCCCGGCGTTGATCGCGTCGGCGAGCTTGTGCGCCAGCTGCAGGTACAGCGGTGTGGGGCTGGCGCTATCCGGCCGGAAACCGTTCCATTGCTTGCTCATGGTCGTCGACGCGCGCTAGCGCGGTCGTACAAGCGTAATACGACCATGAGACCATGTCAAAAGTGGTATCTATGACCGCGCAGCGACCTGGCGACGTCGTGCGCGTGCGGGCCGACGACGACGTGGACCAGCGTGCTCGAGAAGCGCATGACGCCTTGCGCGCCGAGCTGTTGCAGCGCCGGCTCGTCGAGGCGCGTGGCATCGACCAGCTCGACGCGCAGCCGCGTCGTGGCGACGGCGTCGACGGCGCGCAGGTTGCTCTCTCCGCCGAGGCCGGCGAGCCACGCGGCGCGATCGGCGCGGGCGAGCGTGATCGGCGCGACGGGCGGCGGCGTCGCGGTTGCGGCCGGCGCCGGGCTCGCCGTCGTCGCGCGCGGATCGGTCGCATCGGCGTCGTCGACGCCGTCCCGCAACGCCGCGCGCAGCTCGTCGCAGACCAGATCGGCCTCCGGCCCCAGCACCACCTGCACGCTGTCCGCCGCCGGCCGCACCACGCCCTTGGCGCCGAGGGCCTTGAGCGCCGCGTCGTCGATGACGTCGTTGCGCCGCACGGTCAGCCGTAGCCGCGTCGTGCAGGCGTCGACCGACAAGAGGTTCGCCGAGCCGCCGAGCGCGGCAATGAGCGCGAGCACGCGGTCGGTCTCGGCCGCGTGCAGCGGCAGCGTCGCCGTCGCGCCGTCGCTGGTCTCGACGGCGGCCTCGCGCCCCGGCGTCGCCAGATCGAACGCGCGGATGCAGGCGACGAACACGCCGTAGTAGAGGGCGAAGACGCCGGCACCGATGGGCATGAGCAGCCACCCCTTCGACGACAGCCCGAACGAGAGCAGATAATCGAACGCGCCCGCGGAGAAGGTGAAGCCGAGCCGCACGTGCAGTGCGCTCATGAGCGCCATCGAGACGCCGGTCAACACCGCGTGCACGAGGTACAGCATCGGCGCCAGGAACATGAAGGTGAACTCGACCGGCTCGGTGACGCCGGTGAGGAACGACGTCAGCGCCATCGACAGGAGCAGCCCGCCGACGGCCTTGCGCCGCTCCGGCGCGGCGGTGCGATACATCGCCAGGCACGCCGCCGGCAGCCCGAACATCATGATCGGGAAGAAGCCGGTCATGAACGCGCCGGCGCTCGGATCGCCGGCGAAGAAGCGGTGCAGATCGCCCGTGACCACCTTGCCGCCGGCCTCGTAGCTGCCGAAGACGAACCAGACGAGGCTGTTGATGATGTGGTGCAGCCCGGTGACCAGAAGCAGGCGATTGAGCACGCCGTAGAGGAACAGGCCGAGCGCGCCGGCGCCGATGAGCCAGTGACCGACGAGGTCGATGCCCTTCTGCACCGGCGGCCAGACGAGGCCGAGCGCGCCGCCGAGCACGAGGCAAGCGAGCCCGGTCACGATGGGCACGAATCGTTTCCCACCGAAAAACGCCAGATATTCCGGCAATCGAATATCGCGATATCGATTATGAAGCATGGCGGCCGTCAGGCCGGCGATGATGCCGGCGAGCACGCCGGGGTCGAGCTTGGCGTCGATGGTCTTGACGACCGCGATCATGACCAGATAGCCCATCGCGCCGGCAAGCCCCGCGACGCCGGCGTTGTCGACAGCGAAACCGACGGCGACGCCGATGGCGAAGATGAGCGCCAGGTTGCTGAAGATCGCCTCGCCCGCCTGTGCGATCAGCTTGACGTCGAGCAGGTCAGGTTGGCCGACCCGTAACAACAGACCGGCGACGGGCAAGACCGCGATCGGCAGCATCAACGCTCGACCGAGCTTCTGCACCTTCGCGAAGTGTGCGTGCGCCATGGCAATGCTCTCCTGTTCGGGTGGTGCAACGGCTCGGCGGCGTCATGCCTCCGGCCACAGCGCGCGGATCCGCGCGCGAACGTCGTTCGGTGAGTGCAGATCGAGGAGCGCGCGCGCTTCAGTGCGGCACATCGCCGCATCGAGGCTGCGCACGCGCTCTTTGAGCTCGGGGATGATGCTGGGGCTGACCGACAGCTCGCGCACGCCGAGACCGACCAGCACCGGCACGGCCTCGAGATCGGACGCCAGCGCGCCGCAGACGCCGACCCACTTGTCGTGCCGCGCCGCGCCTTCGACGGACTGGGCGACGAGGCGCAACACCGCCGGGTGCAGGCCGTCGAGGCGCGCGGCCAGGCCGGGGTGGCAGCGGTCCATCGCGAGCACGTATTGCGTGAGATCGTTGGTGCCGAGCGAGAGGAAGTCGGCGTGCTGCGCCAGCTGATCGGCGAGCACCGCCGCCGATGGCACTTCGATCATCACGCCGAGCTGCGGCAATTCGCCGACGCCGGCCTCGCTCGCCAGCGTCTCCAGACGCCGCCGCACCGCCACGATCTCGCCGGCGTCGGCGACCATCGGCAACAGGATCCGGCAGGACGCGAGCGGGCGGACCGCGAGCAGCGCGCGTAGCTGCGCGTCGAGGAGCTCGGGGTGCACCAGGCCCGTGCGAATGCCGCGGAGGCCGAGCGCCGGATTGGGCTCGGCGACGAGCGGACAGAAGCGGAGCGGCTTGTCGCTCCCGGCGTCGAAGGTACGAATGATGACCGGCCGGCCGGCGAGCGTCGCCACCAGCGCCTGGTAGGCGTCGCGCTGCTCCGCTTCCGTCGGCGCCACGTCGCGATCCATGAACAAGAGCTCCGTGCGCACCAGGCCCACGCCGTCGGCGCCGCGCTCGATCGCCGCGCTCGCGTCGTCGCCGCTGGCGACGTTGGCTGCGACCTCGACGCAGTGTCCGTCGCGCGTGAGCGCGGGGGCGTGCATGCCGGCGAACGCTTGCGCCGCGCGCTCGGCGCGGCGGGCCATCGCCGTGCACGCATGCGCGAGGCTGGCCGCGTCGGGCGCGGGGTCGAGCCGGCCGGCGCCGGCGTCGAGCAGCACCTGCTTGCCGTGGGTGACCGAGAGCAGCGCCGGTCCCATCGCCACCAGCGCGGGCACGCCGAACGCGCGCGCCAGGATGGCGACGTGCGAGGTCGCGCCGCCGCGCGCGGTGCACAGCCCGGCGATGCGTTGCCGCGGCAGTCGCGTCAGCTGCGACACGGCGAGCTCGTCGGCGACGAGGATGGAGGCGTCGAACAGCTCGGGCTCGGCGGCGCTGTAGCCGGCGATGGCCGACAGCACGCGTTGCTCGAGCTCGCGCAGATCGGACACGCGCTCGGCGACGAGCGGGTTGTCCGACGCCGACAGCAGCTTGCACTGCGTGCGCACGGCGCGGCGGAAGGCTTCACCGGCGCTGACGCCGTCGCCGACCGCGCGCTCGGCGAGGGCGCAGAGCTCGGGGTCGTCGAGGAGCGCGGCGTGCGCGGCGAGGATGTCGCGCTGCTGCAGCGTGGCGCGCGCTTCGGCGTCGCGGATGGCGGCGACGAGCTCGTCGCGCACGTGGCCGAGCGCGCCGGCCAGCTGCGCATACTCGACGGCGACGTCGCCCGAGTGCGGCGGCAGCTCGATGTCGGCCGCGTCGAGGCGCACGACGCGTCCGACGGCGAGGCCGGGCGCCGCCGGGATGCCGGGCAAGCCCGCGCCGTCGCTGCGTGCGGCAAGCCCAGGCGGCGTCGCCGCGCCGTTCGCCTTGTCGTGCGTGAGGACGCCGTTGCCGCCGGCGAGCCCGCCGGCGCTCGGCGCGCCGTTGACCTGCGGCGGGGCCTTTTCGATCGCGGCGACGACGCGCGTCAGCGCTGCGTCGGCCGCGGGCCCGCGCGTACGCACCGTCACGCGGTCGCCGCGATGGGTCCCGAGCGCCATCAATGCCACCACGCTCGCGGCGTTGGCGCGCCGTCCCGCGAAGTCGATGCTGACCTCGCCGTCGAAGTAGCGCGCCGCGGCCTGCACCAGCGCCGCCGGCCGCGCGTGCAGCCCGCCGGCATGCGCGACGACCGCCTCGGCCGACCGCTCGCCGCCGGCCGCCGCCGCGTCCGCGCCGTCGCGCGTCGCGCGCGTCCGCACGCGCATGAGCGGTGTCGTCCCCGCCTGCACGTGATCGCTGTTGCGCCAGGCGATGCGATAGCCGTCGCCGTTGGCGATGACGACGAGCGTGTGCAGGCACGCCACCTCGCGTGCGATGCGGTCGACGTCGAACGCGATCATGCGGTCGCCGGTGCGCACCCGCTCGCCTTCGTGCACCAGCGACGTGAAGCCGCGCCCGTTCAGGTTGACGGTGTCGATGCCGATGTGGACGAGGATCTCGGCGCCGTTGCCCGCCGTCAGCGTCAACGCGTGGCCGGCGCGATGCAGGTGCGTGACGACACCGTCGCACGGCGCCACCACCAGCCCCGAGAGCGGCTCGATGGCGACGCCGTCGCCCATCATGCGGCCGGCGAACACCGGATCGGGGACGTCGTCGAGCGGGATCACCGGGCCCGTGAGCGGGGCCATGAGCGGAAGCTCGGTCGCGGACATCGACTCCTCCTCAGCGCGTACAGGTCACCTTCGACAGGTGGCGCGGCACGTCCGGGTCGCGGCCGCGCGCCGCGGCCAGCTGCGCCGCCACGATGTAGAAGGTCTGGATGGCGGCGATCGGATCGAGCGCCTCGTCGTCGGCGGTGGCCAGCGTCAGGTCGCGCTCGGCGACGTCGGCCGGCGCTGCCAGCACCACGCGCGCACCGACGGCGCGCAGCTCACGCGCCAGCGCCCTCAGGCCCGCCTGCTCCGGCCCGCGCAGCGCGAACAGCAGCACCGGATAGCCGGCGTCGACGAGCGCCATCGGCCCATGGCGCAGCTCGGCGCCGCTGAAGGCCTCGGCGTGGATCGCCGAGGTCTCCTTCAGCTTGAGCGCCGCCTCGAGCGCGACGGCAAAGCCGAGCCCGCGGCCGACCACGAGCGCGCGCGTCGCCGGCCCCAGCGTCGCCACCGCCGCGCTGCCGTCACTGTGCGTCGCCACGACCAGCCGCTCGGGCAAACGGTCGAGCGCGCGCAACAGACCCGCGTCACCCCGCCAATGCGCCACCAAGCGCGCGACCGCCGCCAGCGCCGCGATGTAGCTCTTGGTCGCGGCGACGCTGCGCTCGTCGCCGGCGCACAGCGGCACCGCGGCCTCGCACGCGCCCACCAGCGGCGAGCTGGTGCGGTTGACGAACGCGACCGTGATCGCGCCGCCACGACGAAGCGCCGCCATGGTGTCGACGAGGTCGGGGCTCTGGCCCGACTGCGACACCGCGACGGCGAGCTGCCGCGCGACCACCAGCGGCGCCTCGTGCAGCGTTACCAGCGACATCGGCAGCGACGCCACCGGCACGCCGAGCCGCCGCATCGCCAGGTAGGCGAAGTAGGCGGCGGCGTGATCGGAGCTGCCGCGCGCCACGGTCAAGGCGAACGCCGGCGGCCAGGCGCGCAGGCGCTCGGCGACCTCGACGATGCACGCCTCCGCCTCGTCGCGTTGCGCGGCCACGGCGGCGGCGGCCCCGAGCGCCTCGGCGAGCATCAGCGAGCCCACAAGCGCTCTCCTTCCGCGAACACGGCGACGACCTCGAGCCCGCGATCGAGCACGGCGACGTCGGCCCAGGCGCCCGGCGCCAGGCGCCCGCGGTCGTCGAGACCGAGGTACTCTGCCGGATAGAGCGAGACGCGGCGGCTCGCGTCGGCGAGCGACAAGCCGATGGCAACGAGGTTGCGCACGGCCTGGTCCATCGTCAACGCGCTGCCGGCGATGGTGCCGTCGGGCAGCCGCACGCCGCCCAGGCACTTGGTGATCACGTTGCCGCCGAGCGCGTATTCGCCGTCGGGCATGCCGGCGGCCGCGGTCGCGTCGGTCACGCAGAAGAGCCGCGGCACCGCCCGGAGCGCCACGCGCATCGCGCCCGGATGCACGTGCTGCAAGTCGGGGATCAGCTCCGCCCACTCGGCGTGCGCGAGCGCCGCGCCGACGAGGCCTGGCTCGCGGTGGTGCATGCCGCTCATGGCGTTGAACAGGTGCGTGAAGCCGCTGGCGCCGGCGGCCAGCGCGGCGAGCCCCTCTTCGTAGCTGGCGGCGCTGTGGCCGATCTGCACGCGCACGCCGCGCTCGGCCAGCCGCCGGATCGCCTCGAGGTGGCCGTCGATCTCGGGCGCGATCGTCAACAAGCGAATCGGCGCCAGCTCGCAGTAGCGCTCGATCTCGCGCAGCGCGGCGGCGCGCGCGTGGTTCGGCTGCGCGCCCAGCTTGTCGGCGCTGATGTACGGCCCTTCGAGGTGTACTCCGAGCACGCGCGCCTCGCCCGGCAGGCGGCGACGGCAGGTGCCGCTCAGCGACGACAGCACCGCCTCGAAGTCGCGCGCCGGCGAGGTCAACGTCGTGGCGACGAGCGCGGTCGTGCCGTGGCGCGCGTGCAGCCGCGCCACCGCCCCCGCCGCTTCGCCGCCTCCCATGATGTCGCGGCCGCCGCCGCCATGGACGTGCAGGTCGACGAAGCCGGGCACGACGTACGGCTCGGCGGCGTCGGGCTCCGCGATCGCGACGCCCTCGACGAGCTCGATGCGCTCGCTGAAGACGATGCGCCCGCGCACCCAGCCCTGCGGCGCCAGGATGCTGCCCGCGAGCTCGCTCATCGGACCAGCTCCGCGACGAAGTCGTAATAGTCGTTGCGGCAGTAGCTATCGGTCAGCTCGACGGCGGCGTTGTCGCGGGTGAAGCCGATGCGCGTCACCAGCAGCATCGCCTCCCCCTGCCGCACGCGCGCCAGCCGCGAGATGCGCTTCGAGGCGTTGACCGCGCGAAAGTGCTGCAGCGCGCGCACGACGCGATGGCCGGCGCCGTCGAGATAATCGTAGAGCGAGCGGCCGACGGCCGTCGGCTTCGGCACCACCGCGATGGGCAGGGCGCTCATCTCGATCGCCATGACCACGCCGTCGGCCAGGCGCAGCCGCGACAGGCGAGCCACCTGGCTCGTCGGCGACAGCCCGAGCTTGAGCATCTCGTCGTGCGTCGGCAGATCGACCTTGCGCTCGAGCCAGCGCGACGAAGACGCGAAGCCGCGGGCGCGCAGCATCTCGGTGAAGCTGGTCAGGCGCGACAACGGTTGCTCCAGTCGCGGCGCGATGAAGGTGCCCGAGCCTTGGCGGCGGGCGATCAGCTTCTGCGCGCACAAGAGATCGAGCGCCTTGCGCGCAGTCACGCGCGAGACGCCGAGCTTCTCCGAGAGCATGCGCTCGGACGGCAGCGCCTCCTCGGCCTGCCAGCGTCCACCGTTGATCGCGTCGGCGAGCTTGTGGGCGAGCTGTAGATAGAGCGGCGTCGGGTTGTCGGCGTCGGGCCGGAAGCTGCTCCAGCCCTTTGCGCGCGGCGATCCATCGACGAGCTTGAGGGCGGCATCCATGCAACCCTCTTACTACCAGCCTAAGACCACGTCAATACCATTTTGCCGACGGCGCTACCAATGTCATGATGCCACTTTGCGCGATTGGTATTGACATGGTCGCTGCAGTGGTAGTACGGCTGCGCTTCGTGCCGCCAAGAGGACCGGTCGCCTGACCGGCTGGGCGTGCGTCTGCCCGCGATCTACGCGGCGCGAGGAGGGGCCATGGCGACTGCGATTCGAAGGTCGGCGATGTCGTTGTTGATGGTGATGGTGATGATCGCGCTCGTCGGAGCGCCACGCCGGGCCGGCGCCGAGGGCTCCGACCCACCGTTCAAGCCGACGACCGACCGCGTCGATTTCTTCTCCTACGGCCGCATGGGCGTCGGCTGGACTCAAACTGGTCAGCTCATCGCCGGCCACTACATGAACCTCGGCGATCGCCGGGCCATCGGCGGCCGCCTCGAGGAGGGCGACTACATCGAGCCCGGCCTGCGCTTCCACATCCTGCGCGGGCAGAACGACAGCGACACGATGGTCGATCTCGTCCTCGACTTCGAGATCTGGTCGAACGACGGCTCGATCCTCTCCGACCTGGCCAACGACTGGAAGCTGCTCACGATCGTGCCCGAGCAGGCCTATATCCAGGCGCACAACCTGTTTCACATCAAAGGGCTCGATATCTGGCTCGGCTCGCGCCTCTATCGCAAGAACGACATTCACATCAACGACTATTTCTATTTCAACAACCTGCCGAGCCAGGGCGTCGGCCTGATGTGGAAGAACCTCGATACGGCGGTGCTGGTGATGACCGGCTCGTCGCCGTTCTATCAGGCCGATCTGAACCAGGGCGCTCCGACGCCGAATACGCCCGAGGTCGTCAAACGCCTCCGCACCATCTTCGTGGCGCAATACAAGGTGCCGTTCGGGCGGCGCAGCAGCTACGTGCAGGGCCTCGGCGAGCTCCACTTCGTGCCGCGATTGCGCGACGCGGTCCATTCCGCCCCGCCCAACGTCGACCCGTTCGATTGGGGCTGGGTCGTCGGCACCAAGCTGCACTTCGATCTCGGCCGCGACCAGTTCAATGACACCTCGGTCCGCTACGGTGCGCGCATCGCCAACGGCGCCGCCAGCGGGCGCTCCACGTTCGACACCTTCGGCGATCCGGCGATGGACGGCACCTACAAGGGCGCGTACGGCATCGAGCTCGTCGACCACTTCATGTGGAACGTCCGCAGCTTCTTCTCGCTCAACGGCTACGCGACGATGCATTACGACCATGGCGCGCGCGACTACACGCCGGTGGTGATGACGCCGCCGCCGACGGCGATGTCGCCGAGCCCCACGGCGGTGACGATCAATCCCGATACGCGGCTCGACTTCGCCGTGGGCGTCCGGCCGGTCTTCTATCTCTGGAACCAGTTCCAGCTGATCGCCGAAGCGAGCTATCAAGGGCGCAAGGATCAGGGACACGAGCTCGGCACCGCGCTCAAGCTGTCGCTGGCGCCGACGATCGTGCCCGGCGGAACGCGCGGTGACTTCTGGGCGCGGCCGCACATCCGCGTCATCTACACGTTCGGCTTCTACAACCAGGCGGCGGTCGACCAGCTGCT
>Ga0070679_100000744_pt1 | contig 28200 bp, 30 predicted proteins | sample KBSC63BmetaG_FD_65652 | JGI IMG/M metagenome (GOLD analysis project Ga0070679, IMG submission 65652) | Corn rhizosphere microbial communities from Kellogg Biological Station, Michigan, USA - KBS C6-3B metaG | ecosystem: Host-associated > Plants > Roots > Rhizosphere | place: USA: Michigan... | reverse complement strand
TTTTAGCAAGCTCGGCATCATCGAAAATTTGATAGATCGAAAAACCGCCGCACTGACATTCAATAATAGAGGGCACGATACCGTATCGCGCACACGTTCGGCAAAAGGGAAGGGCACATACGGCGGCGCAGCATTCGAACGATTTGAAGATTGTGTTGATGACATCCAAGGTACCGTGAATTTTGCGCGGAAATCTGGCGCCAAAGAAATTTATGTCGCGGGGCATTCTACCGGCTGCCAGAAGGCAGCGTATTGGGCCTACAAAAAAGGGAAGGGTGCGAAGGGAATAATTCTGCTTGCACCGATAAGCGATTACGCTTCGGTAATTATGAAATATGGGCTGCCGAAAATTCGATACATGCAAGCGCAAGCAAAAGCGATGCTCAAAAGCGGTAGGGAAAACGAATTTGTTCGCGCGAAATTCTGGGACGATGCTCCTGCAACGCCGCACAGGTTTCTCTCGCTCTACACACCGGATAGCGTAGAGCAGTCGATATTTTCATATTTTGAACCTGCGCGCCGTGCAAAAGTACTTTCAGCGCTGCGTTTGCCCATGTTAGTCATACTCGGTGAGAAAGACGAATATGGTGACCGTCCCGCGCAAGAAATAGTGCAATGGTTCGAGAGCCATAGTCACGCCACGCTCAAATCTCTCATTGCAAAGGAAGCGGGACATAGTTTTTCCGGTCACGAAGTACCGATAGCTCGCGCCATAAAGTCTTGGATTGTCAACAAACAATAGCGTAAGCGGCTCAGTAACGATTTCGTCATCACCAATGCAGGGAAAGGGTTATTAGGGGTAAAACTCTAGTTATTACTTACTATATGAAAATGAAACAGAATCAGATCAAGTGGGCTTCTATCGCCGCAATCATCATCGTTGTGACAGCGGCGTATTGGTGGTTCACATCGAGCCAGTATGTCGATGCATTGGTAAGCGCGGTCGCAAGTTCAAGCGCGGTGGTAAACCACGACGGCATTACCGGCTCTGCAGTACAGTCGGACAAGCCAGCTATTACACCGTTCGGTGATACCGCGGGACCTATAGTCGATGCGCGCACGATGACGGTCGCACAGGTCATTGCAGATCTTGATGCAAGTGAATTCGTATCACTATTCGATCAAATGGGTGGCAATGCAATGGTTTCCGGCAGCGGCATGTATACGGTATTCGTACCGACCAATGGCGCGTTTGACCGCGCGAGAGGAACCATTGCGAGTATGTCAGCTCAGGAAAAAGCACGTCTCGTCGGGTTCCACATCGTAAAAGGTCGTGCGCTTGATACCGATGCGCTTATGGCGGGTTCCATCCAGATGGCATCCGGCGACACGCTTAACCTCAATCTCGGAGTAAATTCGATTTCGCTCGTCGGCTCCGCGATAGTCATCACACAGTACAACTGCAAGAACGGCGTCGTCTACACAATCAACAACGTTCTCCTACCGCCACAGAAGTAAAAATTGTAGTAGTTCGAAAGGTTCGACGACGGAGAACCGTTTGAGCGCAGCGAGTTTTCGTAGTCGCGCGGACTTTTCGGGCTGTGCAACAGAATCAAAAATAAGCGCGGCCGGCTTTAAGCTGGCCGCGCTTTGTGGTAAAGTACGTTCGTCTATGAATGGGATCCACGTAGAACTCGCATCCGCGCAGCTCGGCACTTTTTTGGGGATTCCGATAACCAACGCCGTTCTTATGGCATGGGTCGTCTTGATTATTTTGGGCGCGATAGCTTTTACCGTCGGACCGCGGCTCAAAATGATCCCGAGCCGTTTGCAGACACTGCTCGAATGGATGGTGGAGGGCATTTATGATTACATCACCGACGTACTCGGCAGCCGCGAAATGGCACGCAAATTCCTGCCGTTCCTTTTAACGATGTTTCTTTTCTTCTTTGTCGCCAATGTGATCGAGTTCACGCCCGGCATTGGTTCGTTGGGCATTTACAAAAACGGCGAATTCCTACCGCTTTTGCGCAGTATGAATTCCGATCTTAACGTGCCGCTCGTGATGGCGATCATCTCGTTCGTAACGATCGAGATAACCGGCATCGTGACTTTAGGAGCCATGACCTATGCGAAAAAGTTTTTCGTAAATCCGTTCAAAGACCCTTTCGGTGCTGCGATCGGTTTCTTGGAAGTCATCGCGGATCTCGTACGCATCGTCTCACTCAGCTTCCGCCTCTTCGGCAACATCCTGGCTGGCGAAGTCGTGATCCTCGTAGCCACATACTTCGCGCCATACGGCGGCCCACTTCCTTTCTTGATGTTCGAACTTTTCATCGGCACGCTTCAGGCCGCCATCTTCGCACTTCTCACGCTCTTCTTCATCAAGCTCGCCATTACCGAACCTCACGGAGCCGAATCTCACGCGCATTAGGAGTTCAGAGTTTCCTTTCTTCGTACATTTTCAGCTCTGCTGAAACGTTCTTCAGTAGTATTCCGTTGCACGTCTATCGTAGCGTTAGCGTTCGGTGTTGACTTCTCGCGCAATGCTTCGCCATGAAGCATCACCCATTCTTTCTTGGAGTTATCGAAATCCGTAAAGAATTTATCTATGGCTGGATATTCTTTCCGGAGCTCTTCTTTAGAAGGTACTCCGTCCTTGCTGCCGAACTCCAATTGCATAAGCTTCAGGTACATGTCCCCATAAGCCTCCTTACGTATCATCGTTTTGTCTTCATTGAACACATCTTTCCATATGGGATCATTGATGTCAGTCGGCCTAAAGCCAAGCAGATCATACGCCTGGATGTCTTTCGTATTTTCCGAAGAGGGACGGCAATAGGGAATTTCCGGATCGTTGACGAACATCTGTCCCATAGAACGACGGAAGAAATTCAACCGACGATTGCACCGATCGATCACATCTTGCGGATTTTCATCCGGATATGCCATCGCAGGGTCAATGCGCGAGGGATCCTCGCAATCGTTCATCATATATTTTACGCCGAGCTCCTTCATTTGCTTATCGGCCTCTTTTGCCATTTTCGGGTAGATGTTCACACCTTTGCGACCCTCAACAAGTCCACCATACGGCGTATACCCGGCTTCCGGAATATTCGGATTGATGCGATGCAGCTGGACCGCCAATGTCTTTTTTATTATCGTCCTTAAGAAGATAGTAGCGTGCGAGCTGCGGCGAGTAGAAAAACCTCGCGAGGGTCATATTGCTTTCTTTGTCGGTGGGGTCGGTGAATATCTTGTCGTACGTTTCTACCCATTTTCTGAAATCAACTTTAGTTTTCACTTCCGACATCGCAAGTTTTGTAGGTTCGTCTGTCGGCGCTTGCGCTATGTGCGGCGTCTCTACGCCGCGATTTCTTCGCTCAATGACTATGTCTGCTTCTTTTTGCGCGGCTTGTTCAATCGTTTCATTCTTGGCCGGGATGCGTTCGTCTTTTGAAGGCCTCTCGTTATTATCGGGTGTTTCGTTCATAGATATGGATAAAAATAATTAATCCCGCAGTTTGCGTGCGGCCTCATATTCCGGAGATTTCGGATTATCCTCCGGTTTTAGTGAATAATCGGGTTTTTCTATCTTGATTCCGAAACTTTTCTCATATCGTTCAAGCAAATGCGAACCTTCCGGGCTATACGCATACCCATAAAATCTTTTCATTTCTGGATGACGTTTTTGCAGCTCCTTGAATTGCGCCTTTTTGAATTCGAGCATCGCACCCTTCTGACGATATTCAGGCTTCATATAGCTTGCCCAGAAATATGCCGAATCATATCCAGGATTTTCTATGGCTTTTTCTATTACTCTGTCCTCGTGGATTTTTCCCTGTACGAATTGCTGCGCAAGCTCTGAGCGGGTCGGGACGATGCCTGACCAGCCCATGATGTTGCCGTTCTTGTCTTTCTTCACGAGCAGTGCATACGGGTCTATCTTGTATATCGCCATGAATTGCTCCATCGAAGGCGGCGCCTGATTCGGGTCTTCGTCAGTATTGAATGCCTTGCGGATATACTCTATCAGCCCGTCAGCTTCTTCTTTAGAGAGAGTCGTAAGCAGCGAGTCATCGAGATTCTCGGCGGGTTTCTCGAAGGACTCCATATATGCAGTATATGCGATATTCTTGGCTCAAGTCTCTCGTTGAAACGGCGTGGGGATATGCTAGAATGCGGCCATCAAAGTAATTTATTAATTAGAAGAATTCTTAATTTCAGTATGGATCCAGTATCAGCAAAAACACTCGGTATGGCTCTCGCGGTCGGCTTGGGCGTTATCGGACCTGGCATCGGTCTCGGTCTTTTGGTGGGCCGTGCGCTCGAAGCTATAGGCCGCAATCCGGAAGCAGCAGGCCAGATTCAGGCGACTATGTTCATCGGCATCGCGGTCACCGACGCGCTCGCCATCTTCGCCCTCATCATCGGCTTCATCATTAAATTTACCTAAGTAAATTTAAATAGAAGCCTTTAAACTGCATGTCACAGTTATTCGCAGCATTCGGCATTGATTGGAGGCTCTTGTTGATACAAGCGCTCAATTTCGGGTTGCTTTTGGTAGTGCTTTCGTACTATCTATACAAGCCGATACTGAAAATCATTGACGAACGTCGCGAAAAGATAGCTGAAGGTGTCCGCACTGCAGAGGCCGCCGCACGAAGACTTGCCGAAGCAAAAGAAGAAGGCGATAAGCAAATAGGGGAAGCGGCGCGTGAAGCGCAGTCCCTGGTCGCGCAGGCCCGCGCGAGTGCAGAAGAGCGCAAGACAGGCATTATCGCCGAGGCTGAAGCCCGCGCGCATGCAATGCTTAAAGACGCTGAAGCTCGTATTGCTGAAGGAGAGCGGCAAGCGTTTCAGAAAAGCGAACGCGATATCGCAAAAGCCGCTATGTTGGCGGCGGAAAAGATCTTGCGTGAACACGCGGCAGCAAAGTAACTATGGAGAAGATCTACGCACAAGCACTCTGGAGAGCCATAGAAGGCGGTCGCGTGCCGAAAGAGGCCGTTGATACGCTTGCCAAAATATTGAAACGTCAGGGCAGACTGGAGCTGATGCCTCATATAAAGAGGGCTTTTCTTCGTCTCGCGGAAGCTAATCGTGCCACTCGTGACAAAATTTTTGTCGCCAGCGAAAAAGATGCCAAACATGCGCTCGCGGCAAGCGGCGCAAAGGATGCTGACGTAGTCGTGGACACGTCGCTCATCGGCGGCTGGAGATACGAAGGCAATGGCGAGATAATCGACCGAAGTTTCAAAAAATACCTTCTTGATATATATAATACGTCAATCGCAGCATAACTATGGATTCATCAATCGTAGAAAAAATAGTAAAAGAAATCGAGCATTACGCGCCGACTGCGTTCGCCGAGAATGCCGGACGCGTGACTTCGGTAGGCGACGGCGTCGTCGCTATCGACGGCCTTTCTAATGCCGTTATGTCTGAGATCGTCGAATTCGAGGAAACAAAAGGCAAGTCGTTGGAAAAGTCTCTCGAACATCAGGGCAAACTCTTTGGCCTTATTTTGAACCTGGAAGAAGATGGCGTGCGCGCTGCGATCCTTGGCGACACTGCGCGCGTAAGCGAAGGCATGACGGTGAAATCGACCGGGAAGATTTTGAGCGTGCCGTCGGGCGAAGAACTTCTCGGCCGTGTCGTAAACGCGCTCGGCGAACCGCAAGACGGTAAGGGTCCTTTCAAAAACCCAACCATGATGCCGGTAGAACGCGAAGCCTACGGCGTTATCTTCCGCAAATCCGTTTCCGTACCGCTTCAGACCGGTATCACCGCAATCGACGCGATGATTCCAATAGGTCGCGGACAACGTGAACTCATCATCGGCGACCGCGGTCTTGGCAAAACCACCGTCGCGATTGACACCATCGTGAACCAAAAGAACGAGCCAGAAGCAACGCGCCCGATTTGTATATACGTCGCGATTGGTCAAAAGGAATCCAAGACCGCACGTATCGCCGCACAGCTTGCCGCTGCAGGCGCACTTGAGTACACGATCATTGTCGATGCCCCGGCATCCGCTCCGGCGGCACTTCAATTTCTCGCGCCTTTTGCAGGTGCTGCGATAGGCGAGTATTTTATGGACCGTGGCCGCGATGTTCTCATAATCTACGACGATCTTTCCAAACAAGCGGTCGCATACCGCGAGCTTTCGCTCTTGCTCCGACGCCCGCCGGGCCGCGAAGCATATCCGGGCGATATCTTCTATTTGCATTCACGCCTCCTCGAGCGTGCAGCGCGTCTCTCCGAGGACAAAGGCGGCGGCTCGATGACCGCGCTTCCGATCGTGGAAACGCAGGAAGGTGACGTCTCCGCCTATATTCCGACCAACGTGATCTCCATCACGGACGGCCAAATGTTTTTGGTTTCTGAACTCTTCAACAAGGGCGTTCGCCCCGCAATCGATGTAGGCATTTCTGTCTCACGTGTGGGTTCCGCTGCGCAGACGAAGGCAATGAAGGCGGTGGCAGGCACGTTGAAACTCGAACTTGCGCAGTTCCGCGAACTCGAAGCGTTCATGCAGTTCGCACAGGATCTCGATGCAACGACAGCGGCGCGCATCAGCTCGGGACAAAGAATGGTCGAGCTTCTCAAGCAAAAGAATGGTGAACCAATTCCGGTAGAACAACAGGTAGTAATGCTCTACGGCGCAATGCACAAACTCTTTGAGAAGACTCCTGTAGCGCGCGTGCGCGAAGCCGCATCGCAGTTCGTCGACTATGTAGAGGGTAATCACAAGGCGGTATCGGAAGATATTAAAAAGACAGGACAAATATCCGAGGAATCGAAGAAAAAACTCGGCGCTGCGATGGAGGAATTCCGCCTTGCACGCAAAGAATTCTTCGCTGAGAAATAGCTATGGCGAGCTTGAAGAACATCAAGCTCAAGATCCTGTCGGTGAAAAAGACATCGACAGTAACACACGCCATGGAGGCGGTTTCTGCCGTAAAGATGCGCAAGTCGCAAGAACGCGCTCTTGCGGGACGCCTCTATGCCGCATCCGCACTCTCCATACTTGAGAGACTTGCTTCAACTGCTGACTTTGGCCGCCACTCTTTAATGCGTAGCCATGCTGCACCGAGCTTGTACGTGGTAGTAACGAGCGATAAAGGCCTCGCCGGCTCTTTGAACAGTGCGGTTATCCGCAAAGCAGAAAGCTCCATTCTTGGCGACGGCTCGGACAATGCCGCACGCAAAGCCAACGCCCATATTGTAGCCATAGGCAGGCGCGGTGCAGAATATTTCGCGAATCGCGGCTACAAGGTAGTTATGCGAAAAGAAAACGTTTCGGACTCGGTATCGGAATCGGATATTTTCGAAATAACGCAGCAATTCCTGGCGAAGCACAAGGAAGGGAAGGTGAGCGACCTCTATGTCGTCTATACGAACTTTCTTTCGACATTCGAACAGGAAGCGGTCTGCAGGCGCATCGTTCCGATTACGCCGCAATCCATGGCAGAGATGGTAAAGAATATCCGTCCTGTAAAAGGCAAGTATGCGCCATCTGCTGAAGATCATGTCGAGAAGAAGCCTGCATCGTACACCGTAGAGCCCGATGCTGATGCTATCGTCGAATCTCTTTTGCCTAAACTCGTCAACGTCGCGCTACTGCATGCGGTCCTCGAAAATAAAGCCTCCGAACACTCTGCGCGCATGGTCGCGATGAAAAATGCGACCGACAACGCCAAAGAAAAAGCTCGCCAGTACACCCGCACTTTCAACAAAGTCCGCCAGGCCGCTATCACCAGAGAAATCTCTGAGATAACTTCCGGCATCGAAGCGATGCGATAGAATTCTCTTATGGGTCTCGAAAATAATTTCAGTAAAAAAGACACTCAAAGCGAAGGATTGCAGAAATTGAAAGACGAACAGAAGGCAGCATTGCGCGAGATGCGCGACTCAATAACTGGGACCGCGTATATCGACGCCAAGATGAAGGGCCTGCTGAATACCTGGTCGCAATGGGAAGCGAAGGAAAAGGATACACAACAGTTGCAAACGAGCTTCAAGAAATCGATGGAGATGCTGTTTGAGATTGCTCGTGATGAACTAGGCAAAACAATGGATACTCCTGAAGGTAAGGCTGAGCAACAACAAGTCCTTAAGCAGCGAGCAGAAGATTTTTCAAAGATTGCGAAAAGGCACAGTTTTGAGGTCGACCCGCGTGTGCTCTAGTCTCTCATATGCGCGAGCTTTTGATAGCGACCACCAACAAGGGTAAGCTCGATGAGATGCTCGCCATCCTCAAAGATATTCCTTTCAAAATACTGAGCCTTAACGACGTTGAAAAGGAAAGCGACGTAGAAGAGCCTGGGCAAACGCTCGAAGGCAACGCCATCATCAAAGCATTTACTTATGGAAAGCGAACAGGAAAACTCACCCTTGCAGAGGACACAGGCCTGGAAGTTGACGCGCTTAATGGCGGACCCGGCGTGTGGACGGCGCGATACGACAAAGATGACGATTCACGCAACGAAAGAATGCTGCGTGAGCTGAAAGATGTCCCGGATGATAAGCGTAGAGCTACGTTCAAGACAGTAGCGGCCATATATGACCCGAAGACGGACAAAATCCGAACTTGCTACGGCGAATGCCGGGGGAAAATTGCGCACGACTACAAGGGAGAGCATGGGTTCGGATTCTCTCCGATTTTCCATGTGGATGAAACTGGCAAGCGTTTGGCAGAAATGACGTACGATGAGCTCAAACCCGTAAATCATCGAGGAAAAGCAGTCACGAAAGCTCGCGAGACTTTGCTTGCCGAATTCGTCTAAAAACGCTAAAATCAGCCAAAATATGAAAGGAACAATCACACAAGTCATCGGTCCGGTCGTAGACGTCCGTTTTGATAACGGCCTCCCGGCAATACAAAACGCTTTGCATGTAAAACACAAGGGCGAGACGCTGACGCTCGAAGTCGCACAGCATTTGGGACTCAATCGCGTCCGCTGCATCGCCATGCAGGACACCGCGGGGCTTTCTCGCGACCTGGAAGTTACGGACACTGGCGCACCGATCTCAGTGCCTGTAGGTGAAGCAGCGCTCGGCCGCATGTTCAACGTAGTGGGAGATCCCATCGACGGTAAAGAAGCCGCTCCGAAAAACGCCGAACGTCTTCCTATTCATCGCCATCCGCCGGCCTTCATAAAGCAGAGCACCAAAGCGGAAGTTTTTGAAACAGGCCTTAAAGCCGTAGACCTCCTTGCGCCATTCATCAAAGGCGGCAAGGTCGGCCTATTCGGCGGCGCAGGCGTCGGCAAAACCGTGCTCATCCAGGAACTCATACACAACGTCGCATCAGAGCACGGCGGTTATTCCGTATTCGCCGGTGTCGGCGAGCGTGTCCGCGAAGGCAACGACCTCTATCACGAAATGAAAGACTCAGGCGTACTTGAGAAGACCGCACTCGTATTCGGTCAGATGAACGAAGTCCCTGGTGCGCGTGCACGTGTGGCGCTCTCGGGGCTTACTATGGCCGAAGCATTCCGCGACGAAGGCGGTAAAGACGTACTCTTTTTCATGGACAACGTGTTCCGCTTCGTGCAGGCCGGCTCCGAAGTATCCTCGCTTTTGGGTCGTGTGCCCTCGGCGGTGGGTTATCAGCCGACTCTCGCAGAAGAAATGGGACTCTTGCAGGAACGCATTACTTCCACTACCGAAGGCTCGATCACTTCCGTGCAGGCAATTTATGTTCCCGCCGACGACCTTACCGACCCGGCGCCAGCCACGACCTTTGCGCACCTCGACTCGACCATCGTTCTCTCTCGCCAGCTCGCATCTCTAGGTATATATCCAGCAATCGACCCGCTCGAATCTTCTTCTACGGCACTTACGCCGGAGATCGTGGGCGAAGAGCACTATCGCGTTGCTAATGAAACCCGTCGCGTCTTGCAGCGTTACAAGGACCTTCAGGACATCATTGCTATTCTCGGTATCGAAGAGCTTTCAGAAGATGACAAAAAATTGGTTTACCGCGCGCGCAAAATCCAGCGCTTCCTTTCGCAGCCGTTTTCTGTAGCAGAAGTCTTTACCGGCAAGCCGGGCAAATATGTATCTCTCGCAGATACGGTCCGCTCGTTCGGCGAAATCCTTGATGGCAAACACGACGCTCTCGACGAAGGCGCCTTCTATATGAAAGGTTCCATCGACGAAGTTCTTGCCGAGAAGTCCAAGTAATATGGCAGATAGGAACGAGAATACATTTCGTCTCGTCATAGCGAGTGTTGCTGACACTCAGTTCGACGGCGCCGCAGTTTCCGCCACGATGCCCGGCGCAGCAGGGGAATTCACGATACTCCTTAACCATGAGCCGTTTGTTTCTACTCTAAAGCCGGGGAAAATTACCGTGCGCCAAACTGGTGGCACACAGAAAGAGTTCGATATCCAAGGCGGGGTTGTGGAATGCTCCGGAAGCCGAGCGGTAGTACTGTTATAATTTCGTGGTGACAAAGCATCTCGTGGCACTTTTAATCGGTGCAACATTTATAGCACCAGCGACTGTATTGGCGGATTCTGCCGCATCTGTTCCGCTTTCTCCAGGTTGCAGGGCAGCGACGCAGGCTGACATGGCGGCACGCGCTCAGATGGGCATATCACCTGTCGACCAACAGGTCTGCCCGGGCGACACGCTGTATCTCGGTATCGGCGAAAATTTCGATCAGTGGTATGCGCAGTTAAAGTCACAATCTCCCTGCAGCAAAAATACCTGCACATTGTCCTGTCGCACGCGCAACACCGGCGCGCAGGTATGCGGGCCTGTTTCGAGAAAATGGAACTCCATTGGTTGTCATCCGAACAATAATACGGCGATTTTTCCGAGCGTGGCATACGGTTTTGCCGCGCACATAGACCTCTTACGCCAGTATTGTGGATCAAAGGGCCGCTGCACTATCGCGAGTGCAATCCAAATGTGGGCTCCTGCAAGCGACGGAAACAATCCGACATCGTATGCGGCAACGGTTTCCAGATGGGCCGGCGTACCCGCGAACCAAGTATTTAATCCGAACGACATCGAACTTATGGGTCGCATCGCGCTCGCCATGTCGTGCGTTGAAGCGGGTTCGTTGCCGTACAGCGTGGACGATCTCAAACAAGGTCTCGCTATGGCAGGCGGCGGCGCAAGAGTACCTGTTCCAACGAATGTGGGACAACTCCTGCAAGACAGCTTGACTGGGAGCTATGCGGCAAACACTGGCTTTACATCGAATGCACAGCCGGGTAATTTTCAGGTTTTTCCACCGCCGACGGCCATCGGGACGGGCACCTATATAGCACCACCACCGAACGGACTTAATCCGTATCAGCAATCGGCGCTCACCCAGCCGGTAAACACCGCACAGGCCGCCGCCGCGTATCCTTCCACAACAAATGGTCAACAAACCAACTCCACAACAGGTCAAGGCACTCAAACTGGACAATCTGGCGGGCCAGCATCAGATATCAAAGTCTGGCCGCATACGCTCTTGCATGGTCAGGCTGTGCTTGTATATTGGACTTCTGTGAATATGGCAGCGAACACTTGCCAAGTAACGTTTCAAAATCAACAATTCGCACAGGCAAGTGAAGGTTCGAAATTGTTTGCTACCATGTCGCTCAATCCAGGAACGCTTACGTTTACGCTCCGGTGTACCGACCAGAACGGGCAACAGCATAGCGTCAGCGACTCGGCCACTCTACAATGAGTTTTACGAAACGTGTAGAAGATTTTATCTGCGAACACTGCGGCGCTGCGGTGTATGGCAACGGGTATACCAACCATTGTCCGAAATGCCTTTGGAGCAAACACGTGGACAACGACCCAGGCGACAGGGCTGCAACCTGCGGAGGACTTATGGAGCCGATCGGAGTCGAAGGAAGTACGCCGCAGTATCGCATCGTGCACCGCTGCATCAAATGCGGTAAAACGACGCGCGTTACGACCTCGCCTAACGACGAAGAAAAAGCCTTGCTTGCACTCACGCAAAAACGCGTGCCATAATGCCGACATGGCGATGAAGCGGACCAAAACAGAAGGGGAGGTCCTCGAAGAGCTTCAATCAAGCGGTCCCGATGCTACGGTTCCTTGGATATACCGCTGGACGAAGATCTCGCATTACTACGGTGATTATGTTCGCGAACTATTGATGGCCTGCGCGGCCCTGATGCTCATTACCGCGCCTTTTTATGCAAACAGCCTCCCGATCGAACTGCCTTTTATTGTGCTTGGTGCGGTGGTGATGGTATGCGTGGCGGCGTTTACTTCGCCGTTAAAGTGGGGCGTCATCAGCGCAGATGCGGTGACGGCGGGCGTCGGTCTCATTATTTATGAGATATGGGCATTGCTCAAATATGATATCGACCCGCCGCATCAGTTCGTGCTTCGACAAACTATCGCTGTATTTTTTCTTTTTGCGCTCTATTTCAGCACCAAAACCCTGCGAAGCATGATATTTCGCACGGTCGGTCGTCCGGATACCGCGGCGCTATCGGATGAGGACAGGATCGAAATGGTGCCCGTGGAGCCGCCGCTAGATTGGAAAAAACAGGCGCATGAGGCCCTTGAGAACCTCAACGAGCACGAAAAGCGCGATTTTACGGACTAAATGAATGGTAGTATTACTGTCATGACACAGCGCAAGATTTTTTTGTTACTGGGCCACCCAGATAAGAGCGGCTTTTCCGGTGCGGTGGCTGACGCCTATGAAGCGGGCGCTCGCGAAGCAGGCCACACAATAGAACGAATGAATCTCGGCGAGATGCAGTTCGACCCGATATTGCATAAAGGTTATCGTGAAATTCAATCGATGGAACCTGATTTGGTTAAATTTCAGCAATTGGTCAAAGATTCGGAACATTTTGTCATCGTTTATCCGGTGTGGTGGGTGGGCATGCCTGCGCTTTTGAAAGGACTATTCGACCGTGCATGGTTGCCGGGTTCGGCGTTCCGCTACATGCGAATGCCGAAAATGCCGATGCATATGCCGGGCATGCCCGCAGAGGGGAGCCGGACGGTCTTCTGGCACCGCCTGTATCGTGGAAAGACCGCTCGTATTTTTATGAACAGTGGCACGCAGCCGCTTCTCGTGCGCTTTCTCCCCGGCAACGTGAATGCGCAGCTGAAATGGGGAATATTATGGTTTGCAGGCTACTCCGTTCGCACACGCTGGTTCGGTCCGTCGGAAAATATTCCTGAAAAAAGAAAAGCACGCTGGCTCGCGGAAGTAAAAGAATTAGGTCGCCGTGGCGCATAAAAAAACCGTCCACGTTATGTGGACGGCGCAGTTTGAGTAGAATTCCGAAAGCCAGCATACCAAGTATGCGAGCGGCTCGAGAGAACTCCGCAGTCAATGCTCCGCAAAGCGCCGTACTCGCATTTGGCGTAAACGAAACTTCGACCCAACCATGAGCTGGCGTAGTGTCCGTGAACCATAAGAATGAAATTATTTCCCAGGAGCTCACAGAACTTTTTTCGCGCATCATACTCGGTAGGTATCGCCGAGAGCACCTCGAAAAGCGATGCTGGACGAAGTTTGCGGGCGGCATATACCGGAGGATATGAGTTGCCGCAATGGACAAATTCTTCCTCAGTAGGCCGAAAAATCACAAGGTCGACCTCGCGCTTTCCGGAAGGCGTCAGTTCGTTCAGTGACTTTACGAAGCGTTTCCAGCCGTGATCATTGTAGAAGCCGCTCCGTTGAAGTAACATCCCAATTTTGCGATGTTTGAGACGTTCGACCGTGATGTTTAGCACATGTTCATCCATGGAGAACTCCTTTTTCTGGCGCGACAGTACCATATAAATGCGCTATACTCCAGCCGAATATGGCGCTTTCTGTGGGCATAGTAGGACTTCCAAACGTGGGAAAATCCACGCTTTTTAATGCATTGACGCAAAAGGGCGTCCCCGCGGAAAATTATCCCTTCAATACGATAGATCCGAATATCGGCGTTGTCGCCGTGCCCGATGTGCGTCTCAAACGGCTCGCAGAGATGTCCAAATCACAGAAAGTGATTCCCGCAGCAGTGGAATTTGTCGATATCGCCGGACTCGTAAAGGGCGCCTCTGAAGGCGAGGGGCTTGGCAATCAGTTCCTGCAGCATATCCGGGAAGTGGATGCGATAGCAGAGGTCGTACGGCTTTTTGATGACGAGGATGTGCAACATGTCCATGGCGATACCGATCCTGCGCGGGATATCGACGTCATAAATCTCGAACTCGTGCTTGCAGACCTCCAGAGCGCGCAGAAACGATTGGACCGGTTAGAACGCGATTCAAAAAGCGGGGACAAAGAATTAGTTGCCGAAAGAGACGTGCTCAGAAAGATCGTGCCGGCTCTCAAAGAAGGTAAAGCGGCGCGTACAGTCGAACTGAGTGAAAAAGAACATACTTATGCAAAAGGTATGCATCTCCTTACGATGAAACCGATTCTCTATGTCCTTAACAGAAAAAGTGGCATGGTGAATGTGGATGCCGAAAAAGGTGAGCGATGGATGCATCTGAAACGCTTTCTGGATGAATCGAAAGCACAATACGTGTTTCTGGACGCTGGTGTCGAGCGCGATCTCAGCGATGTCCATGAAGACGAGCGTGCGGATTTCCGGCGCGAGCTCGGCGTATCCGAAGACGGTATTAATTCACTCATAAAGGCCGGCTACGAACTTCTCAACCTCATATCGTTCTTCACGACGGGCGAAAAAGAAAGCCGCGCATGGACTATCAAACGCGGATCATATGCGCCCGAAGCAGGTGCCGCGATACACAGCGATTTTCGCGACAAATTCATTCGCGCGGAAGTCATAGCGTGGGACAAATTGCTGGAAGCAGGCTCTTGGTCTAATGCACGCGGCAAAGGCATACTTCGCACCGAAGGCAAGGAATACGTCGTGCAGGATGGCGACGTGATGGAATTCCTCCATTCCTAGGAAAGCGGTTTGAGATCGTTGGATTTTGCTGACCAATTCGCTAAGTTCCAAAGAACGCGCATACCAACATTCTCGTTCCACTCAGTCCCTTCCGTTGGTGAAACTTCGTTCACGTCGAAGCCAATAATTTTCTTGCCCGACTTCGCGATTTCCTGGATAAGGAACATTGCTTCTTGATAGCGCAACCCGCCCGGCACCGGAGTGCCCGTGTTCGGGCAAAGCGACGGCTCGAGTCCGTCGATGTCAAAACTAATGTAGACCCTTTCAGGAAGGCAGCCGATGATGTCATTCACTATCTCGAGCCAGCGTGCGCCTTTGTACTGACGCTCGCGTATCTCATCATCAAAGAACGGCTTGATCCGGCCGTCGGAGTCATCGATGACTTGTCTTTCATGTATTGAATAGTCGCGCAAGCCTACCTGGACGAGTCGTTTTATCTGCGGCATCTTCAGCGCATTATGCATGATGGAAGCGTGCGAATACGTGAATCCTTCATAGGAGTCGCGCAGATCGCAATGCGCATCTATCTGCAGTATGCCGAAATCTCCATACTTGTTCGCTAACGCATGCATAAGACCGAGCGGTGTCGAATGATCGCCACCGACTAAACCCACGAGTTTATCATTAGCCAAAAGTTCGGCAGCAGTCGCTTGAATACGCAGATTGAACGTTTCGCATGCAGCATTAATATTTTCAGGTGCAGTTTCTATTTCTCCTTGCGCGAGAATTTCTATATGCGCCTTTGCTTTCTCTCGCAACTCGAGGCCTTGCTTGTACGCGTCGTCCCAATCTTTTAGAGAAAGCATTGCGATGCCGACTTTCCATGTATCTGCCCCATAGCTGGAATGATAGTAGTCTATCTGCGGAGATGCTTCGTATATCGCTTGCGGCGCATTGTGCGTGCCGCTGCCGTAAGAAACGGTCACGCCCCACGGTGCAGGAATAAGGACTACCTGCGCCTCTTCCGTCGTGTACGGCAGACCAAAAATTCCGCTATTCTCTACACCGACGGCCTCCGGGTTGAAATCTTTCCACGACATATCAGCCCATTCTAGATTTATAGTCCTCAAAATCAAACTTCCGCAGCATCTCAGCGCTTCCATTTTTCCACAGCATGACGGAAGGATGCTGAACGCCATTGAACATCGTACATTTTATCAATGTGTATTGTATTGCATCGTCTACGACTATTTTATCCCCGATATCGAGAGGTTTCTCGAAAATATGCGCATAGGCCATCCTGTCTCCGGCAATGCAGGTCATGCCACCGAATTTGTATGCGTTCTTCCCGGCAAGCTTTGCATCATCGCGCTCGATCTCGGCGCCGCGGACCTTCAGATCCAGCTCGGGGCTTACAAAAAAGTCAGTCAGATGGTCTTCAAAAGAGATATCGACGATAGGTATTTTATAGGGCACGTCATCGCGTTCGACAATGTCGAGCACGGTTGAGACGAGGCTTCCGCTCCACCAGCAAATAGCAGCGCCCGGTTCCAGATGCACGTGCACGTCATATTTCTTTTGGAACGTGTTTATGGTGTCGATAAAGCCGTCGACATCCGCCCCGTCGTCGGTAAGTTTGAGCCCGCCGCCAAAGTTTACCCATTTGAGACCTTTGAAGTATTCGCCGAATTTCTCTTCGATGGCCGGAAGCGCTTCTTGAAAATCAGAGACTTCTTTCTCAAAGAAGATATGGAGATGTAGTCCTGAAATTCCTTCAAGCGCTTTCGGATCTTCTATCAGAGCGGCTTTGAATTCGCTTAGTCTGATCCCGAGGCGCGAGCCGGGCGCGGTAGGGGACCAGAGATCGCCGTGCTCTTCCGGTCCGAAGTATTCAGGATTGATACGCAGGCCGCATTCAATTTCTTTCTTGAGTTTAGCGGAATATTCCTGGACGAGCGGCTTGAATTTCTTCCATTGCGCAAAGGAATTGAAGATTATCGTGCTCGAGTATTTGCAGATATCTTCGAACTCTTCTTCTTTATATGCCGGAGCGAACATGTGCACTTCAGGGCCGAATTCCTCATATCCCAATCGTGCCTCATTTAAGGAGCTTACTTCTGTTCCATCGAGATATTCTCGCTCCATCGGGAGAAGCTCCCAGGTAGCCCAGGCTTTTAGTGCATGCAGAATCTTCGCGCTGGTTTTTTCGCGGATGTGTTTAAGAATGCTTAAATTGTGCCGAAAGATGTCTTCTTCGATCACGAAAGTTGGCGTCTGGATTTTTGAGACATCAATAGTGGATGCCGGGCGTTTTTCCATGCGCGGATGGTAGCATCCATGAAGTTCATTGACAATCGGAGTTGCGCGATGCAAAGTATCGCGAGAACTGTCATGCTAGGAGCTGCGATGGATACGATAACGGTTGAATACAGCGAAGTGAACGGCGCAGATTTCTTGTGCTACAGAGCTTCTCAAATGATTCCAGAAGAGCTCTGGGGACCGAATTTCAAGCATAATGCGATGGACATTTTCGAAACTGCCGACGTGGTTTACGTCGCGCATATCGATGAGGAAGTCATCGGCTGCATCTGCCTGACCAGATTCCAGGGATGTCCGGATGATCCAGGCAACATGGAAGGCTGGGCCCGATGCTGGTATCTGAAGCCGGAATATCGCGGTCAGCGGATCGGTCTTCATCTTCTCGAACTCGTCATCAAATATGCGAAGCGGCATCCCAATTTCTACAAGCGGTATATCTTCGCGGAGAATGTAGGCGATTTCCTGAAAAAGGTCAACGAAGCGCCGAACAAGGTCTTAGTCGATCGAGCTCGGTCTATCGCGCGTGCAGACGGCTCCAAACTGGATATCTACTGGATCTGGCTTGGATAAGCTTGGATAAGTTCACACAAGAAAACGGCGCTCATTTCGGAGCGCCGTTTTGCTTCATATAGCTATACTTTTTCCGGTAGCGGCTCGTGGTCGACTATCTCGTACGGCAGGCCATTTTTGGCGAGAGTATCGAGGAATGGTTCAGGGTCGAGTTCTTCGACGTTGAAGACTCCTTGTCCGGACCATTTACCCGTCATAACCATCATGGCTGCTATCACGGGCGGGACGCCGGCAGTGTATGAGATCGCCTGCGAGCCGACCTCTTTATAGGTCTCCGCATGGTCGCAGACGTTGTAGATGTATTTGGTGAATTCCTTGCCGTCTTTCTCACCGGTCACGATGCAGCCGATCACAGTTTTACCGGAGTAGTTGGTAGCAAGAGCTGCCGGGTCAGGGAGAAGCGCCTTGAGAAATTCCATCGGTACTATTTTCTTGCCCTGGAAGTCGATAGGATCGATGCGAGAGATGCCGATGGATTCCATCACGCGCAGATGCGTGAGGTAATTCTGCCCGAAGGTCATCCAAAAGCGCATGCGCTTCAGGCCCGGAAGATTTTTAACCAACGATTCCATTTCCTCGTGGAAGAGCAGGTAGCTCTCGCGCGGGCCTGCTACCGGATAGTCAAAAGAAAAGTGCACTGAGCCTTCGTTCATGACCGGAGGCGTTTTTATCCATTCGCCATTTTCCCAGTGTTTTACTTCCTGCGTAACTTCGCGGAGGTTTATTTCCGGATTGAAGTTCGTTGCAAAGCCTTTGTCGTGGCTGCCGGCGTTGGCGTCCAAAATATCCACGTATTTGACCGTGTCGAAGTATTTTTTCAAAAGATACGCGCAGTAGGCATTAGTAACGCCCGGGTCGAATCCAGCGCCTAAAACCGCCATGATGCCCGCTTTCTCATACTTTTTCTTGTATGCCCATTGCCAGCTGTATTCGAAATGCGCCTCGTCTTTGGGTTCGTAGTTGGCGGTGTCTATATAATGGACGCGGGTCTCGAGGCACGCGTCCATGATCGCGAGATCCTGGTAGGGAAGCGCCACATTTATAACGACTTCTGGTTTAACTTTCTTAATCAATGCCGCGACTTTTTTAGCGTAGTCTGCATCCACCGTGTGCGTCTCGATGTTGACGCCCCAGCGTTTCTTTATGTCCTTCTTTATCGCATTGGGCTTACCGATAGAGCGACTTGCGAGGTGGATTTTCTTAAAAACATCTTTATTCATCGCGCACTTGTGCGCCGTGACAGCCCCGACGCCCCCAGCACCGATGATCAAGACGGTCCCCGGTGTTCTATAACTTTTTACAGCTTTAGCGTTCTGTTTTTTTGCCATGGCGCAATAGTATGCTTTTTGGCGTGCGAGTAAAGAGTTTACCGAGGTGCTTCGTTGACGAGCACCGCCGCGTTTCTAATAACCACCCTTCGAGAAAGAATCACTACCAAAAGGATGGCGTCAATGGTAAGGATTTCGAGCTGGTAGATGAGCGTAGTGGGCGAATATACCCCTAATGCCCCGATTTGAGACAGAGACCGCGCTTCGGAAAGAAGCCACGAGCCGAGTGATTCGCTCTCGGGAGCATGCCATGTTTTTCGTATGGTAGGCGCCATAGCTATGGCATCAATAACAGCCGTGAGTGCGAGTGACCAAAATGGATCTTTTGTAAGGATCCAGACGACGATCGTTGAAAGCGCTGCCGTCAAGAAGATTTTGTCTGATCTAGTAATATCTTTTGTGCCCCACCAGTAAGCGATAGGCACCAGAGTTAAGTTCGAGATTGCTGCAACACCTGTACCCCATGCACCCGCGCCGCCGCCGGCTACCAAGGTTCCGATGAATGCCACACTGCACATAATTGACCATACGAGCATCGTGTATAAATGCGGCTTCGTATTACCGCGCCAGATATCGAGATAATAAAGTGCCATGCTGGCTATTTCGAAGAAAATTGCGAGCACCCCGAGTGCAGTTTTTACATCCATGTGCATCTATAAAAGATATTCCGCAATTTGAACCGCGTTGAGGGCGGCGCCTTTGAGGAGTTGGTCGCCGACGACCCAGAAGGAGAGGCCATTTTCAAATGCGATATCTTTACGGACACGGCCGACTTCACAGCCGTCCTTGCCGGAAACTTCGAGAGGTGTGGGGTAGGTGAGTGTCGCTGGATCATCGACGACTTTTACACCAGGAAATTTGCTAAGTGCTGCGCGTGCAGTTTCCGGCGTAATAGGTTTTTCAAATTCCGCCGATACCGCTATCGAGTGCGCACGGTAAACAGGCACGCGGACGCAGGTGACCGACGCCTTGAATGCAGGATGCGTCATTATTTTTCGGCCCTCGTTCTCCATTTTCATTTCCTCTTTCGTGTAACCGTTCTCGAGAAAGACATCGACATGCGGCAGGACGTTGAATGCTATCTGCTTCGGATACACTTCTTTCGATATCGGGTGGCCATTTACTATTTCTCCGACCTGTCGTTCGAGCTCCGCGACAGCTTGCGCTCCGGTACCGGAAACCGCTTGATAGGTGGAAGCAAATATTCGCTTTACGCCAAAGGCTTTGTGCAGGGGATAGAGTGCCATAAGCGTTATCGCCGTACTGCAGTTGGGGTTTGCGATAATATTCTTGTGGGATTTTAATGCATCGGCGTTGATTTCCGGAACGACGAGCGGCACATCAGGATCCATCCTGAAAGCACTCGAGTTATCAATGACGATGCAGCTCGCTTTTGCGGCAATAGGAGCGAATCTTTTAGAGACGGCGCCACCGGCGCTAAAAATCGCCATGTCGACACCCTTGAAACTATCTTCTTTCAGTTCTTCGACAGTTACGTCCTGGCCCATGAATTTCATCATTTTGCCGGCGGAGCGGGCGCTCGAAAAAAGACGCAGCTCCTGCAGTGGGAAATTGCGCTTCTCGAGAAGTTTTATAACTTCTGCCCCCACCGCGCCCGTCGCTCCGACAATGCCGAAAGTTTTCATCCCTATAGATTACGGCCTTATATACTCTTTGTGAAGTATTTTGAGCGCCTTTTCTGCATCACCCTCGTTTACCACAAACGTAATTGAAACGCCTCCTGCTGCCTGTGAGATCATCTCGACAGAAATATTATTTTCTCCCAAAACACTGAACATACGTCCCGTGACGCCCGCGGCATTAACACTTCCGCCAACGGCGCAGACTATAGCTTTGCCATGCTCTACCTGAACAGTGCCTAGTTTTTTTAAGTCAACAACTATTTTTTCGAGAGATTCATCGTTATCAATGGTCAAAGACACGCTTGCTACCGAGGTAGCAACGATATCAACACTCGTGCGGTGCTTTTCAAAAACGTTGAATATCGCCGCCATGAGTCCGTTGCTATCGAAAAATTCAGGCGAGTTTATATGGATGGCAATAACGCCTTTCTTGAAAGTGAGGGCTTCTACCGAATGACTCTTTTCTTTTCTATCCGCAAAACTTGATACGATGGTCGTCCCACGACCTTCCGGTTTAAACGTATTTAATACCTGCACGGGCACACCCGCGATCATCGCAGGTAGAATTGTTTTAGGATGCAGAACTTTCGCGCCAAAGTAAGCAAGTTCGGCGGCTTCTTCGAACGCGAGCTCGTGCACGACCACCGCTTCAGGAACAAGACGGGGATCGGTGCTCATAATGCCGTCTACCTCTTTCCAGATCTGTATCGCTTCCGCTTTGAGAGCCGCGCCTATCACGGCCGCGCTATAGTCCGAGCCGCCGCGACCGAGCGTAGTGATCTCGCCCTTCCCAGTCTTACCGATATACCCGGTAATTATCGGCATCGCTTTCATTGCTAAAATCTTGTGCTTGATGGTCTCTAGTGAAGAGGGGAGCGGTTCGGCAGCGCCAAAATGGTCATCCGTGATCATGCCGATTTCCCAAGCAGGAAGCGCTTTGGCGTTTATATCCATCTTTACGAGAGTTGCCGCAATTATTTTCGCGGACATCCGTTCTCCGAACGAGACATACTGGTCGAGCGTTTTCTTGTCGAGTTTCTTTTTTCCCTTCACAAGTTTTGCGAGCTCATCGAGTTCAGGGTCGAGTAGCTGCATGTCGAGACTCAAATCTGAAAGTATCTTTTTATGCTTGTCGGAAAGCGCGGAAATCATCTCGAGACGCGTGTCGCGCTCCGTTTTTTTTGCGATCTCTAGCAAGGCGTTTGTGGTTCCGGCGACGGCTGATACAATTACGATGGGTTTTTGAGCAAGTCGTTCCCGGATGATAGTGGAGACGGCGCGAATGCGCTCGGCGTTTTCCACCGACGTACCACCGAATTTCATTACCAACATGTTCGAAGCATACAATAGATTTTCCGGATCTTGACATATTAGCTAGATACTGTAGGATATCGCAACGCTTGGTTAAGCCTGTCAAGTACAAGCGCACACTAAACTACTTCGATGGCACACAGCAAACGCGCTAGTCGCAAGAAAAACGGATTCCGCAAATTTTGGCGCCTCGGCATGGAGGAGTTCAATACTGCGCAGTTCGACATAAGCCCCGACGATACGCTCACCGTTCGTGAAGGTAACTATCAGTACAACATTTTTAATATCATCAAGCGTTACGGGACGAGTACGGAAATTTTCTTTCCAACTATCGTCGAGAACCGCGTGCGTGACCTCATCGAGACGTTCAACGCATATATAAAGGTACTTGGGTACAAAGGACGTTTTCATTACCACTATCCGATGAAAGTAAACCAGAACAGAGAATTCGTACTCCCTGCGGTCGCCGAGGGAGCGAATCTCGAAGTTGCAAGCGCCAACGAGCTCTTCCTCGTGAAGCGCATGCTCGAGCAGGATAAATTTCACAACCGCATCCGTGTCATCTGCAACGGGCCGAAGACCGACCGTTATATGGCGCTTATCGAAGAGCTTCGCAGTAAAGGCCTTATCGTCATACCGATCATAGAGGACCCGGTTGAGCTAGAGCGCATGAAGAAATTCAAAGGCCCTGTCGGCATCCGAGTAGATCTCAATGTGAAAGTCAAAAGCCACTGGGACAAGAAATACAACCGATTCGGCTTTACCGAACAAGAACTCGTCGATCTTGGAAAAATCCGCAACCTCTCGATACTGCACTATCACATATCGTCGCAGATAGAAAGTGTTGATGGTTTTTTGAAGCCTCTGAAGCGCGCACTCGATCTCTACACAAAGATGCGTGAGAAAAATCCCGGACTCGACACGCTCAATTTGGGCGGCGGCGCTGGCGTTCCTTATAACAAGAACAAGAAGATGTATTCTGCCAAGACCCTGATTCCCCGCATCATCAAAACCGTGAAGATGCATTGCGAAAAACATGGCATCAAGCATCCTAACCTTATCACTGAGTGGGGCCGATATGTTGTCGCGCCTGCGCAGATGACGATCTACAAAGTCCTTGCAGAAAAGGACGTCCAGAACAAGGGAAGGAATATGTGGTACGTCGTCGACGGCAGTTTTATGAATGATCTCACCGACACATGGGCGCTCAAACAAAAGTGGCACGTCATCCCGGTAAACAACATGCGCTCATCCAAACTTGCGCATGTATGGCTTGCGGGAAGCTCATGTGATAGCGACGACAAATACACGGCGGGCGGCTCGTACATCCCGCTTCCAAAGCTTTCGGAGACAGACGAGTTGTATGTCGCCTTTCTCGACACCGGCGCGTATCAGGATTCGCTCGCATCGCACCACTGCCTGCTTTCTTCGCCGTTGAAACTCGTCGCGGCAAACGGCGAGATAAAAGTGACGCGCAAGCGCGAGACGCCGGAGGAGGTGGGGAAACAGTTTGGCTGGTAAACGCAGTCGCTTGGCGATAATGTCGCTCCAGGGTCGCTGTCTGGGATTACCGTTCGACGTTCCAGCTCGGCCCGTCGGCCTGCGAGACACCAAAAGGAGATATTCCCACTCCGCCCCGTTCATCGTGAATATAGACGGTTTTGTGTTAGCATTTTGGCATGGACAAACCAAAAGTAACTCCTAAGGATTTCTTCCTTTGGGCGTTCGCGATGATCGCTTTTTATTGGAGCATTTTTTCGATGATTGCGCTTTTGTTCGCTTATATTGAACACGCTTTCCCGGACGCGCTTCAAAGCTATGTGGACCCGTATTCCAGCGGCATGCGTTTTTCGATGGCGTCCTTGATCGTCTTCTTCCCGCTCTATTTGTATTTGATGCGGGTAATACGCAAAGATATCGTCCGTGACCCGTCTCGAAACGAAATATGGGTACGACGCTGGCTGATCGTCCTTACTATATTCATCGCCGGCCTTACCGTGGCCGGTGACTTGGTCGCATTGATCAATTACTTTCTAGGCGGCGACCTCACGACGCGGTTTCTTTTGAAGGTGGCCGTTATTGTCCTTATTGCTGCCGGAGTTCTCATGCACTTCCTCGCGGACATGTGGGGCTACTGGAAGGAATTTCCAGATCGCGCCCGCATGGTAGGGTGGGGAGTGGGCGTTCTCATCGTTGTCACTATCGGTGCGGGATTCCTTATACTGGGCACTCCTGGCCAGGTACGGATGTACCGTTTTGACGATCAGAAAGTCCAGGATCTCACCAACATCCAATACCAGATAGTCAATTACTGGCAGCAGAAAGAGAAGTTGCCGGCCACGCTTTCCGATCTCAATGACCCTATTAGCGGCAACAGCGTTCCGTTTGATCCGCAAAGCGGCCAACCGTATAAATATTCGGTGTTGGGACCGACGTCATTCGAACTTTGCGCAACGTTCAACGCAGTAACGCAGCAGGGTGAAATGCAAAATAATGGTCGCTCGATACCCATTGCGGCTCCTACGGGACCTGCTGCTAATGCAGTAGGCGAAGATCTTTACTCGCTCCCATGGATACACGCGGCGGGAGAAACATGCTTCGCGCGCACCATCGACCCGCAGCGCTACCCGCCGTTCAATAAAACGGCGCCGAGCCCCGCAGCACCCACAAAGTAGCCGTAGGGGCAAAATTATTGTTCAATACGTGCTCTAATGCTACTCTTTTTGGCATGAAGCAGTATGACCACAAAAAGATAGAGAAGAAGTGGCAGGCGTACTGGATGAAGAAGGGCATATACAAGTCCAGAGAGAATGCCAAGAAACCGAAACAGTACGTGCTCGACATGTTCCCGTATCCTTCGGGAGAGGGGCTTCATGTGGGCCACCCGAAAGGCTACATTGCAACAGATGTCTATAGCCGTCATGCGCGCATGCAAGGGAAGGAAGTTCTGCATCCAATGGGATGGGATGCATTCGGTCTGCCCGCAGAAAATTACGCGATAAAGAACAAAGTCCATCCGCGCAAAGCCGTAGCGAAAAACATCAAACGTTTCAAAGAGCAGCTGAAAATGATAGGACTCGATTACGACTGGAGTCGTGAGATAAACACAACCGATCCGGATTTCTACAAATGGACACAGTGGATATTCTTGAAGCTCTACGAGAAAGGTCTCGCATATGAGAGCAATGAGCCGATCAACTGGTGCCCGACCTGCCAAACAGGGCTCTCCAACGAAGACCTCGAAGGCAACACCTGCGAGCGCTGCGGTACAGTTGTCGAAAAGCGTCCGATGCGTCAATGGATATTGAAGATCACTGAATATGCTGACCGTATGCTGGAAGACTTAAAGCTCTTGCCCGAGTGGCAGGAGCATATAAAAGAGTCTCAGAGAAATTGGATAGGAAAATCTGAAGGAGCCGAGATAGATTTCGGTCTCGACCTCGGCAAGAAATACAAATATGTATATTTGCACGGATATAAAAGCGCTGCTGACCGGCCGCGCAATCACTGGTACCGCGCAAAGCTGGAGGAGCTAGGTCACGAGGTCGTGATACCGGATCTCCCGAATTCTGAGAATCCTGTAGAAGCCGAACAAGTGGAAGCTGCACTTGAAGCTACGAATTGGGATGAAAATACGATCGTCGTCGGACATAGCCTCGGCGCCATTGTGGCCATGAAGGCTTTGATGAAACATGACAAGAAAATTGCCGGGCTTGTTCTCATAGCGCCGGCAATGGACCCGGTCTCTGCAGCCCAAGCAAAGGGTTTGCCTGACGCGGGACGAAAGCCATTCCATGCGACATTCGATTGGAATTTTGATTTCAATCAGATCAAATCCCTGACGAGCTACCGGACCATAATCGCGGACCTACAGGAGACCCACCGCATCGGCTATATGCGCGAACTTGCGCCCAAACTTGATGCAAAGCTTGTTGAGATTACTGCGGCAAAGGAACATGCCACAGGCGACAAGGAACCGGATGTCCTGATGTGGATGCGTCCGACCATCCGCGTCTTCACCACCCGCCCCGACACGCTCTATGGCGCGACATTCTTGATACTGTCGCCAGAGCACCCATGGGTAACGCTCGCGATACGCGACGACCATGCGGGCGTGCTAAAGAATCAGAGTGAAGTACGCGCGTACGTCGCGCAGGCCGCGCAAAAGACCGAGATAGAACGTCAGGAGAACAAAGAAAAGACCGGCGTAAAGCTCGAAGGCGCCGAGGCAGTAAATCCGGCAAATGGCGAGAAAATCCCGGTATTCGTCGCAGATTATGTGCTCTCGGGCTACGGTACCGGTGCCATCATGGCAGTGCCCGCGCATGATGAACGCGATTTTGATTTTGCGAAGAAATTCGAGCTGCCGATACGGCAAGTAGTTGCGCCGGTAACGGCAGTAACTTCAGGCGGGGACGCGGTACGGGCAGATGTTGAATGGAAACCTCGTGACGCGGTCATGGGTATCATCAAACATTGGGAAAAAGACGAATATCTTTGCATATCATGGAAGGTCGTAGATATGCGCTCGTTCCCGTCCGGGGGCATAGAAGAAGGTGAAAAACCGGAAGAAACCGTAGTACGCGAGATACGGGAAGAAACCGGGTATCAGAATATCGAGTTGGAACGCCAGCTCGGCGGATTTTCTTATATTGAGTTCTATCATCAGATAAAAAAGACGAACGTGCGTGCAAGATTCCGATATTACTTGGGTAAACTCAAAGATGGAGAGCATCGCGAAATTGCGCCCGAAGAAGCCGCACAGCATGAGGTCATCTGGAAGACAAGAGACGAGCTTCCGGGTTTTCTTATGATAAAGGAGAAAGAACGCATACTGCATGCTCTCAAACATGACGAACACACGATACATACCGACGACGGAATCCTCGTCAATTCCGGACCGTTTGATGGGCTAAGAACAGAGGAGGCCCGTGAAAGAATCGCCGAACAATTCGGAAGAAAAAAGACGACGTACAAAATACGTGATTGGGTGTTTAGCCGTCAGCGATACTGGGGCGAACCGATCCCCGTCATACATTGCCCTGAACACGGCGTCGTACCGGTTCCCGAAAAAGACCTGCCGGTCAAACTACCGGATGTAAAAAATTACAAGCCGACCGGGACAGGCGAGTCACCGCTCTCCGATATCAAGAAATGGGTGAACACAAAATGTCCTATCTGCAAAAAGCCGGCGAAACGCGAGACAAATACCATGCCGCAATGGGCGGGCTCCAGCTGGTACTACCTGCGTTATATGGACCCAAAGAATAAGAAAGCGATGGTCGACAAAAAGAAGGAGAAATACTGGGCGCCGGTAGATCTATATGTAGGCGGCGCGGAGCATGCTACTCGCCATCTTATCTACGCGCGTTTTTGGCACAAATTCCTTTTTGACGAAGGGTACGTCTCAACGCCCGAGCCATTTACCCGCCTCATATCTGTTGGGCTCATCCAAGCCGAAGATGGCCGCAAGATGTCAAAGCGTTTCGGCAATGTCATCAATCCGGACGATATCATAAAGACATACGGAGCAGATACGCTTCGCGTCTATGAGATGTTCATGGGTCCGTTTACCGATGCCATCGCGTGGAATACGAATTCGATGATAGGCGCCCGCAGATTCCTCGAGCGCGTATGGCGTCTGCAGGAGAAGATCGGTAAAAATCAATCACAGACCACTGAGAAGCTCCTTCACAAAACCATCAGGAAAGTAGGCGAGGATATCCAGTCTTTTAAATTCAACACAGCCATATCATCAATGATGATATTCGTGAATGCTGCGGAGAAAGAGAGCATTTCCAAGAAGCAGTACGCAACGTTCTTGCGGCTCCTTGCGCCGTTTGCCCCGCATATGACCGAAGATATATGGCAGTCGATGGGCAACAAGAAATCAGTTCATATCTCAGCATGGCCGGCATATGACGCGAAGAATTTGGAAGAAGATACCGTAACGTTCGTCGTGCAAGTGAGCGGCAAAGTACGCGGCCAAGTACAGATGCCCGCGAACTCCTCCGAACAGGAAGTCCAAGCTGCCGCCGAACCAATTGTCAAAGAATGGCTTAAACAAAGGCTTTTAAAGGTGGTTTTTGTCCCCAAGCGACTGATCAATTTCGTCGTTGCTCAAGATTAGGTGTTATGTTCTAATGACGCCGGTACAACTTATTGCGAGGTGTTTCTATGACGGTCGAATCCGTTCCGCGAAAAAAAGCGTCAAAGATAGTGCACGCGCG
>Ga0070679_100000741_pt1 | contig 28227 bp, 23 predicted proteins | sample KBSC63BmetaG_FD_65652 | JGI IMG/M metagenome (GOLD analysis project Ga0070679, IMG submission 65652) | Corn rhizosphere microbial communities from Kellogg Biological Station, Michigan, USA - KBS C6-3B metaG | ecosystem: Host-associated > Plants > Roots > Rhizosphere | place: USA: Michigan... | reverse complement strand
CAGCTTCTCCCCCTCCGCGATGGCGTCACGGGCTCCGTGCTGGGGTGGGGCGGGCTTCTCCTCGACCGGCGCCTCCACGGCCGGGGGAGGCGGCGTCGGGGCCGCCGGGACGGCGGCGCCCTCCCCGTGGTGCTCGCTGATGCCGGGGGTGGTCGAGCCGCGCGCCGCGCGTGGCGTCGTGTGCGCGCCCGCGGGGGGCGGTCTTCGTCGCGGCAGCCGCTCGCGTGCCGCGCCTTGTTCCAGCGCGGCGGGCGGGGCGGGGGCCTGGGCCGGCGCAGGCTCGCCTTTCGCGGTCAAGGGGGCCGGATCGTCCCGCCCCACCAGGGGCGCCGCCGCGGCGACGGCTTGGGCGGGCGCGGCCTCGGCGACCACGGCGGCGATCGGAACCGGTGGGGCCGCCAGCCGGCGCGAGATGACGACCGCCACCAGCAGCACGATGGCGGCGCCGCCCAGGCCGATGGCCAGGGGCTTCTTCGACGTCCGGGCCGGCGGCACCGCCACCGGCGTGGCGGCCGGGGTGATGGGGCGATTGTTCCGCGCCCCGGTCGGGCCCGAGCCAATCGACAGCGTCTGCGCGTTCGCGAAGGCCCGCCGCGCCAGTCCGTCGTTCAGCACCCGGTTCAGCTCTTCGCGGAAGACCGCGGCCGTGGCGGGCCGCAGCTCGCGCGCCTTCGCCAGGCCCCGGAGGATCAGATCGTCCAGATCGTGCGGGATGGTCCCGTCGGCCCGTCGCATGCTGGGCAGATCGGGCTCCTCGCTGAGGTGCCTGCTGACGATGCCGATGGGCGTGGCGGCACGAAAGGGCACGTCGCCGGTCGTCATCTGGTACAGGATCACCGCCGCCGAGTACAGGTCGGTGCGCCCGTCCAGCGCCTCGCCCCGCGCCTGCTCGGGCGACATGTACTCCGGCGTGCCGCACACCAGACCCTGCACGGTCAGCATCTGCGGATCCGCCGCCACGCTGTCCTCGCTGACCGCCTTGGCGATGCCGTAGTCGCACACCTTCACGAAGTCCGGCTCGTCGCGCCGCTCGATCAGCATGATGTTGCTGGGCTTCAGATCGCGATGGATCAGCCCGTGCGCGTGCGCCTCGTCCAGGGCCGCGAACACCTGCGACATGATGTGCACCATGCGCGGCACGGGCAGCGGGAACTCGTCGCGGATGACCTGGGCCAGATCCCGGCCGGACAGCAGCTCCATGGCGATGAACAGGATGCCGCCGCTGTCCTGGCCCGACTCGATGATCTGAACCGAGTTCGGGTGGTTCAGGCGCGACGCGCTCTTCGCCTCGCGCTGGAACCGGCGCACCAGCTTGTCGTCGTTCATCAGGTGCGGGTGCAGCACCTTCAGCGCGACCGCCTTGCCCAGGGACAGCTGCTCGGCCTGGTAGACGTTGCCGGTGGCGCCGCTACCGATCAGCCGCTCGATGCGGAAGTTGCCGCCGATGACCTGACCGATCAGACCGATCGGTCCGTGCTGCGGCAGGTCTTGTCGGGGCGTCATGGCTATCTGCATACCGGTCACCGAGGCCCCGTTGAAGGGCCTCTACCGGTTACAACGCATACTAACGCAAGCCTTCCATCGCCCCCAGCAGGGTTGGATGCTGGAACAAAACGACCACCGCGCGCGCGGTGGTCGTTTGCGACCTAGACGGGGACTACTTGTTCGGCTGCGGCGTCAGACGCAGGTACGGGCGTACCGCCTTGAAGCCCTTGGGAAACTTCTGCTTCAAGACCTCCGGATCCTGGATCGACGGGACGATGACGACATCGTCGCCATCCTTCCAGTCGGCCGGCGTCGCCACCGAGTGGCTGTCCGTCAGTTGCAACGAGTCGATGACGCGCAGCAGTTCCTGAAAATTGCGGCCCGTGCTGGCCGGGTAGGTGAGGATCAGCCGGATCTTCTTCTTGGGATCGATGATGAAGACCGAACGCACCGTCGCGGTGTCGCTGGCCTCCGGATGGATCATCCCGTACAGGGTCGACACCTTGCGGTCGGCGTCGCCCAGGATGGGGAAGTTCAGCTTGGTGGACTGGGTCTCCTCGATGTCGCCCGTCCACTTCTGGTGGGAGGCGACGTCGTCGACGCTGACCGCGATGACCTTGACGTTCCGCTTGTCGAACTGCGGCTTCAGCTTCGCCACGGTGCCCAGCTCGGTCGTGCAGACGGGGGTGAAGTCCTTGGGGTGGGAGAACAGCACGGCCCACTTGTCTCCGATCCACTCGTGGAACTTGATGGTGCCTTCCGTGGACTCCTGCGTGAAGTCCGGTGCTATGGAACCGAGAGTGAGGCTCATGGGATCTCCTTTGTCTGCAAAAATAGACAGCGCGTCCTGTTATACGGGCGCCGCCGGGGCGGCGCCAATCTATATTCAGCGGGGCAAGGCCGGAAGGGGCCTGGGGCGGCCGTCGCGTCCGGAGGGGGCGTGAGTCACGCGTCGCGCTTCGACTTCGTGGTGCCCGCCGACCTGGCGGGGGAACGGCTGGATCGGGCCATGGCGCGCGTCGCGCCTGGCGTGACCCGGGGCGAGGCGCGCCGCCTGATCGCCGCCGGCGTCGTGTTCGTGGGGGGCCGGCGCACGGGGATCAGCTCGCGCGCCGTGCGGGCCGGCGAGCGCCTGCAATGGGACGCGCCCGTGACCGCTCCGGCCCCCGTGACGGCGGGGCCCGACCCGCGGATCGTCCTGGAACGGCCCGAGCTGTGGATCCTGGACAAGCCCGCCGGCATGCCCGTCGAGCCGACGCGCGGGGGCAGCCGCGGCACCCTGGTCGAGTGGTTGCACCATCATCACGGTCCCGCGTTCATCACCCACCGCCTGGACGTCGCCACCAGCGGCCTGCTGGTGGTGGCCCGCGACAAGGCGGCGCTGGCGCGGCTGAACGCGCTGTTCGCGTCCCACGCCATCGACCGCGCCTACCTCGCCGTCGTCAGCCCGCCCCCGGTCTGGGACGAGGTGACGCTGGACGAGCCTCTCGACGGCAAGCAGGCCGTCACCCACGCGACCACCGTCGCCCGTGCGCCCACCGCCGCGCTGTTGCGGATCAAGCTGGAGACCGGACGCACCCAGCAGATCCGCCGCCACCTGCGCGCCGCCGGCCACCCCGTGGTCGGCGAAAGCGTCTCTGGCGCCCGCGGCGCCGGCCGGCTGCTGCTGCACGCCTACGCGCTGGAAATCCCCTGGGGACGCGGGGTCCTGAGATCCGTCGCCCCCCCGGGTGACGACTTCCAGCAACGGACGACCACGCTGGGGTTATCCCTGCCCACGCCCTGATTCCCACGCCGTCGCCTCTGGTCGCCGGTTCCCCCACATCGCGCTTTCCGCCGGGCGGCGACGTCCTCACGATCCTCCAGCTTCCTGCCGATGCATGCGCTGTCGTGGGCGCGCCGAGACATGTCGAATCCCCGTTGCCGCTGGGGACCCGCGAGCCGAAGCGGGCCGAGACACCCCATCGCCTGGGCCGCTTCGAGCTGATGGAGCGGATCGGGCAGGGCGGGATGGCCGAGGTGTTCCGTGCGGCGGTGACCGGGCCCGAAGGATTCCGCCGCGAGCTGGTGGTGAAGCGCGTGCTTCCGCAGCTGACGGGGCGGCAGCGCTTCACACAGATGTTCGTCAACGAGGCGAAGATCTCGGCGCTGCTGGCGCACCCGAACATCGTCCAGATCTTCGAGTTCGGCGAGGCGGCGGGCTCGTACTTCATCGCCATGGAGAGCGTGCGGGGCGTGACCCTGCGCGAGGTGTTGATTCGCCTGCGCGAGCAGGGGCGGACCATGCCGGTGGTGGCCGCGGCCGAGATCACGCGCGAGGTGCTGGTGGCGCTGGATTACGCGCACTGCCTGCGCGGCGGTGACGGCCGGCCGCTGGAGATCATCCACCGCGACGTCTCACCGTCGAACATCATGCTGGCCGACACGGGCGTGGTGAAGGTGCTGGACTTCGGCATCGCCCGCGCCGCCGACATGATCGCCGACGACGACGGTGAGGTGGTGAAGGGGAAGATCGCCTACCTGGCCCCCGAGCAGATCGCCTGCCGCGCCATCGACCGCCGCGCCGACTTGTTCGCGGCCGGCTGCGTGCTGCACGAGATGCTGACCGGGCGGGTCATGTTCCGCGCCCAGAACAACCTGCAGCGGAAGCTGGAGCTGCTGGCGGAGAAGTCGCTGCCGCCGTCGGCATGGAACCCCGATGTCCCTCCCGCCGTCGACGAGATCGTCCGCCGTGCCACCGAACGCGACGCCGAACTTCGCTACGCCTCGGCCGGGGACATGATCGTCGACATCGAGAACTATCTGGCGTCCTTTCGCTCCAGCAATCGCGCCGTGTTGAAGCTGATCCGCTCGCTGAGCGAGGACCCGGAGCCGGACACGCCCGACGTGATCGTGCCGTCCGGCTTGCCGGTGGGCCCGCCCCAGACCGCGGTGACCTCGCCCGAGCGTCCGCTGGCACGCGGGCGCGGGCAGCGTGTGCCTGAGAACGACCGTTCGTACGCGGGGCAGGGGACCGGCGCGGGCACCTATTCAGGCACCGCGAGCGCGCCGGGCGCGGGCACGATGGTCGGCCGGCTGGGGAACGCCGGCAACGCCGAGCGCGAGCGCTTCAGTCGCGCCCGTCACGGACGGACCTTCCTGGTGGCGCTGCGCTGGCTGGCGGCGTGCGCGGCCGTCGCCGCGCTGGGGCTCGGCATTCGTAGCTTTGTCGCCGGCCGCGCCGCCGCGGTCGCGAACGAGTCGCCGCCGCCGCCGCTTCAAGCGGCTGTCGCTCCCGTCGCTCCCGGACCGTCGGCGGTGGCACCGAGCGACAAGCGCGGGGGCGACAAAGCAAAGCGCCGCCTGCCACACGGGCAAGCCGGGAAGCGCGGCGCGCATCATCCCTGAGGCGCGCCGGTGATGGACGCGTTCGCTAGCGACGCGGCTCGGGGTGCGGATGGCGCATGTGATAGTGCTGCAGCTGCCGCCAGACCCCGGCGCCCAGCATGCAGACGACTGCCACCGTGATGATCATCGCCAGCACGGACGCTGAATCCGCCGTCACGCCGGTCAGGTCCAGGGCCCAGATGCCGCCCAGGATCGCCGCCAGCACCAGTCCGGAAATGATGAGCATGGGGAAACCTCCTTCCCTGGAAACCTGGCGCCGGGAAGCGATTCGTCAACCTGATGCCGGACCATCTTGGGGAACATCTTGGGGACCGCCTGCGACGCAGGGAGACGCGTGACGGGAAGAGGCTCACGCCAGCTTCGTGACGAACGTCCGGATCGCGGCGAGGACGGCGGCGTTCGAGGCTTCCACGGCGTCGCGCTGGCTCTTGGCGCGGGAAATCTCCAGGGAGTGATCTCCGCCAATCACCACGCACAGCTCATTGGGGGCCTGCATCTTCGCTCGCACGGTCGCGAGCTCGGAGAGCGGGCACAGTTCGTCGTTCGTCCCCTGCACGAACAGGATGGGCGCGCGCAGCGCGAGCAGCACCTGGTCGCGCTTCGCCCCCGACGAACCCGAGATCAGCGGGTATCCCAGGCAGATGAGGCCCGTCACCGGTGTGTCCAGCGCCAGATGGCAGCCCATGCGCGACCCCATCGACTTGCCGATGAGGAACACGCGATCCCCCGGGTAGACGGCGCGCGCCTGCGCCAGCGCCTCCGCGTGGGCGGCGATCAGGACGGGGGCGCGGTCGGGCATCCGGCGGCCCGCTTTCATGTACGGATAGTCGAACGTGGCCACGTGGCCCAGCGTCGACAGGCGGGCCCGCCAGGCCTGCATCCAGGCCGACGTCGAGGGGGCGCCGGCCCCGGGGGCGAACAGGAACAGGGGCGCGGGGGGATCGCTCATGGGGCGAAACCCTACCTCTGCGCGCCGGGCGCGCCGAGAACGGGGGGTGATCGGGCGCTCGGGCGGCCGCCGTGCTATGGGAAGCGCGCCTCATGAAGCCGCCGGGGAGCGCCACTGCCCGATCTGTTTCTGGATCGGTCGCTGGGCCGGCTCCTGGAGGGACCGTGCGCGCCTGGCAGCCTGTGTCGCCCGATCGCGTTCCCGCGACGCTGTTCGCCCGGCGGAAGTTCTGGGCCGAGCAGTTCGGCACCGCGCCGGTGCTACCCATGTCGGCCGCCGAGATGGAGGCGCTGGGCTGGGAGAGCTGCGACGTGGTGCTGGTGACCGGCGACGCGTACGTCGACCACCCCAGCTTCGGCGCGGCCCTCATCGGGCGCCTGCTGGAGGCGCAGGGCTTCCGCGTCGGCATCATCGCCCAGCCTGACTGGCGCTCGCCGGCGCCGTTCGGGGCGCTGGGGCGGCCCAATCTGTTCTGGGGCGTCACGGCCGGGAACATGGACTCGATGGTGAACCGCTACACGTCGGATCGGCGGTTGCGATCCGATGACGCGTACTCGCCGGACGGGCAGGGGGGGCTGCGGCCCGATCGCGCCGTGACCGTGTACGCGCAGCGCTGCCGCGAGGTCCACGGCGACGTGCCGATCGTCATTGGCGGCATCGAGGCCAGCCTGCGGCGCATCGCCCACTATGACTACTGGTCGGACAGCGTACGCCGCTCGGTGCTGATGGATGCGCGCGCCGATCTGCTGGTGTACGGCAACGCCGAGCGCGCCATCGTCGAGATCGCGCACCGCCTGGGCGCGGGAGAGTCACCCGAGACGATCACCGACATCCGGGGCACCGCGTTCGTGCGGCGCGCGCAGCCGCTGCCGGAGGGATGGACCGAGCTCGACTCGCGCACGGTGGACACCCCGGGGCCGGTCGAGCCACCGGTGGATCCCTACGCACAGGCGGGCGGCGCCCCCGGTGAAGACGCGGCGTGTGCGCCGGCGCCGCTGGTGGCCCTGCGGCGACCCGTCGCGGAGAAGAAGAAAGCGGACCGCGCGCGCACGGTCATCCGCATGCCGGACTTCGCCGCCGTCGAGCGCGATCCCGTGCTGTACGCGCACGCCTCGCGCATCCTGCACCTGGAATCGAACCCGGGGAACGCCCGGGCCCTGGTGCAGCGCCACGGCGATCGCGACGTGTGGCTGAACCCGCCGCCGCTGCCGCTGTCCAGCGCGGAGATGGATCGCGTCTACGAGTTGCCCTACACGCGACGCCCGCACCCGGCGTACGGCGACCGGAAGATCCCCGCGTACGACATGATCCGGTTCAGCGTGACGATCATGCGCGGCTGCTTCGGCGGCTGCACGTTCTGCTCGATCACCGAGCACGAGGGGCGGATCATCCAGAACCGCTCGGAGGCGTCGGTGCTGCGCGAGATCGAGGAGGTGCGCGACAAGACGCCTGGGTTCACCGGAGTGATCTCCGATCTGGGCGGCCCCACGGCGAACATGTACCGCCTGGCCTGCAAGGATCCGATGGTCGAGGCGGCCTGCCGCCGTCCGTCGTGCGTGTTCCCCGGGATCTGCCCCAATTTGAACACGGATCACTCGTCGCTGATCGGGCTTTACCGCAAGGCGCGCGCGCTGCCCGGCGTGAAGAAAGTGCTGGTGGCGTCGGGGCTGCGCTACGACCTGGCGGCCACGTCGCCCGAGTACGTGAAGGAGCTGGCCACCCACCACGTGGGCGGCTACCTGAAGATCGCGCCCGAGCACACCGAGAGCGGCCCGCTGTCGAAGATGATGAAGCCGGGCCTGGGCGCGTACGATCGCTTCAAGGCGCTGTTCGATCGCTACTCACGCGAGGCCGGTAAAGAGCAGTACCTGATCCCCTACTTCATCGCCGCGCACCCAGGCACGACGGACGAGGACATGCTGCAGCTGGCGCTGTGGCTGAAGAAGAACGGCTTCCGCGCCGATCAGGTCCAGGCGTTCTTGCCGTCCCCCATGGCGACCGCGACCGCGATGTATCACACCGGCCGCAACCCGCTGCGCCCGCTCCGCCGCGCCAACGGCGAGGACGTGGCCGTCCCCCGGGGGATGAAGATCCGCCGCCTGCACAAGGCCTTCCTGCGCTACCACGACCCGGCGAACTGGCCCACGCTGCGGGATGCCCTGCGCCGCATGGGCCGCGCCGATCTGATCGGCCCCGCGCCCCACCATCTGGTCCCGCTCCACCAGCCGTCCGGCGCGCAGGCGCCGCACGCGCAGCGCCCGTTCCGCACCCAGCACGTCCGCCAGAACACCACCCCGCGCCGCCCCCGCTGAGCGGCGGCGTCGGGGCCGCGCCCCCGCACCACGAGCGACATCGCAGAAAGTCGCGGCGCAGGCCGGGGAGTGCGATCGTGGGACAGTTTCCCTTAACTCCAAGGAGATCGCGAATGAAGCTTCCCGTTGTATCGGCCCTGGCATTGTCTCTGTCGTTGTGCACCCTCGCTCCCGTTCCTGCGCACGCCCAGGACGACGCCCCCCCAGCGGCACCGCCGCCCGCCGCTCCCATCGGCGCGCCCCCCCCGTCGGGTGCGTTCGGCTCGCTGGGCCAGTTGGTGATCAGCACCGACATCCCCCTCGGCCGGACGGAGCCCGGTCTGTCGTTGATCCACGAGAGCCAGAACATGGGCGGCCCGAGTTCGACCAGCTTCGCCATCGCGCCGTCGGCCGACTACTTCGTTGCTCCGAACGTCTCCATCGGCGGAGGCATCGGTGTCTCGCGTGACAGCGGCGGCGCGGACGGCATCTTTCTGTCGGGATTGACCGTCACCACCATCGCCGTCACCGCGCGAGTCGGTTACAACCTGCCCCTCTCGGACGCCTTCTCACTGTGGCCGCGGTTGGCCCTGGCGTACGGACACGTCAACGTCAGCGGTGACAACGGTGTCAGCGGCAGCGGCTACGTCATTCCTCTGACCGTTTTCGTCCCCGTGCTGTGGCACCCAACTCAGCACTTCTTCGTCGGTCTGGGCCCGGTCCTGTCGACCGACCTGATGAGCAAGGAAGAGGGCAACGACGCTGTGAAGACGACCGACATCGGCGTCGAGGCCACTCTCGGCGGCTACTTCAATCTCTGATCCGAGGGGTCGCAGGGGACGAAGTCCCCCGGCATCGGAGGCGGGCTTCGCCCGCCGGAGACGCCGCCACAAAAAGAAAATCCGGACCGCTACCCAGGTCCGGATCCGTTCTTGGGGGTCTCGTAGGGGGGACGAAGTCCCCCCTGCGCGCCTTTAATGATTCCGCAGTTCGCGGAACTCGCGGCTGGCGCGCAGCTTCTTCAGCGCCTTCGACTCGATCTGGCGGATGCGCTCGCGGGTCAGGTCGAACTCCTCGCCCACCTGCTCCAGCGTGTGGTCCGACCGCTCGCCGATGCCGAACCGCATGCGCAGGATCTTCTCCTCGCGCGGGGTCAGCGTGGCCAGCACGCGGCGGGTCTGCTCGGACAGGTCCGCCGCCACCAGCGCGTCGGCCGGCGAGATGGCGTCCTTGTCCTCGATGAAGTCGCCCAGACGCGCGTCCTCGTCCGTGCCCACCGGCGTCTCCAGCGACACGGTGGTCTTCGAGATGCGCAGCAGCTGCCGCACCTTCTCGACCGGCATGCCCATGTCGTCGGCCAGCTCTTCCACCAGCGGGTCGCGCCCCAGCTTCCGCACCAGCGCATGCGTGGTGCGGGTCAGCTTGTGCAGCGACTCGTTCATGTGCACGGGGATGCGGATGGTGCGGGCCTGGTCGGCGATGGCCCGGGTGATGCCCTGACGGATCCACCAGGTCGCGTACGTCGAGAACTTGAACCCGCGGCGGTAGTCGAACTTCTCGACCGCGCGCATGAGGCCGATGTTGCCTTCCTGGATCAGGTCCAGGAACAGCAGGCCGCGGTTCGCGTACTTCTTCGCGATGGCCACCACCAGACGCAGGTTGGCCCGGATCATCTCGGCCTTGGCCTTCTCGCCGGCGTGCTCGCCATCGGCGATCTCCTGCACCGTCTCGCGCAGCATCTGCTCGTCCATGCCGGCGTCGGACTCGATCTGGCGCAGCTGGCGGCCGAACTCGACGGACTGCTCAAGGATCTTCTCCAGCTCCTCGACGCGCAGACCCAGCTTGCGGGTCAGCGCCTGCCGGCGCACCGGGGAGGCGCGCACCTGGCGCACCGTCTTGCGCAGCTCGGACAGGCTCATACCGGCGCGCGATTCACACTCGTTGATCTGCCGGCGGCAAGCGTCCAGGCGCTGCACGTAGGTCTTCAGCTGATCCAGGATCGGGCCCACCCGCTCCTTGCCCAGGCGGATGTCCAGCAGGGCCTGGAACAGCTCCTCCGAGCTGCCCGCGACCTTCTGGTCGAAGCGCGTCTTCACGGCGGCGGTGGGGCGCTTGGGCGCCGTCTCCAGCAGCTTCTGATGCTTGCGGAAGATGCGACCGATGTTGTCCAGCGCCTTGCACACGCGCTCGGTGTGCCAGGCCTCGTCGAAGTCGGGATCCTGGTCGTCGGCGTCGCGGGTCACCTCGGTGACGCGGATCTTCGCCTTGCGAAGCTGATTGCCCAGATCGAGGATCTCGTTCACGGCGACCGGCGCGCGCAGCACGGCCTTCAGGACCCGGTGCTCGGCGTCCTCGATGCGCCGCGCCAACGCCACTTCGCCCTCGCGGGTCAGAAGCGCGATGGAGACCATCCCGCGCAGGTACATCCGGACCGGGTCGTGAGCGTCGCCGGCCTCGTCGGCGTCCTCGGTGGCGACCGCCACTTCGGGGACCGGGGCCGCGGTATCCGCGGGAGCGTTTTCTTCCTCTTGATTTTCGTCTAGTTCTGGGCCAAGCGAGCTCATCGGAGGCGACACTTTGAAGTGAGTTTTGTCTCTTGTCGAGAACAAAAGCGTTGGCTTTTCAAGACTTCGACAGGAAAAACGACAACCCGCCAAGGGAACGTCCGACGCGGAATGTCGGAAACGCCATTTCCAGCCCGCGGACGTTCGATATTCCGCACCCATCGCCTTTGCCAGTGGCACGCCGGACAGCGACGGCAGCGCCTCGGACCGGCCGTCAACCGAGACGTCGACCACGGCGCCAGGTGTGACAAAGTCGCAGGCGTGACGCCGCCAGCGAGTCCCCCGGAACGGGCCCCCCGACGGCCCCTGCCCGGCACCGTGTGGCTGCTGGGGTGGGCCAGCCTGTTGAACGACGTCTCCAGCGAGGCGACGTTTCCCTTGCTGGGGCCCTTCCTGACGCTGCTGGGCGCCCCGATGCAGTTCGTCGGCCTGGCGCTGGGCGCCGCCGACACGCTGGCCGTGGCCGTCAGGATCCTGGTGGGCCGGGCCTCGGACCGCTGGCGGCGGCGCCCCCTGGTGGTGGGTGGCTACCTGCTGCCCGCGGCGGCGCGCGGGTTGCTGGCGATGGCCGCGCACCCCTGGCACGTTCTGGTCGCGCGGGCGCTGGACCGCGGGGGAAAAGCCGTCCGCTCCGGACCGCGCGACGCCATGCTGGCCGACGCGGTCGACGCGCGCGATCGAGGCCGAGCGTTCGGGTTCACCCAGGCCCTCGACCATGTGGGCGCCGCCATCGGCCCGCTGATCGCCAGCCTGTGCCTGGCCCGTGGCCTCTCATTTCGGACCACGTTCGCGGTGGCGGCGGCGCTGGGGATCCTGGCGCCGTTGCTGCTGGCCCTGCGCCTGCCCGAGGTGGCGCGCGCGAAGGCGCAGGCCCCGGCACCGGTCGACGAAGCGCTGCCGGCGGGGACCAGCCGGCCCCTGGCGGCGTACCTGGTCGCCGTCGGCCTGTTCGCGTTCGCGAACTCGTCCGACGCGTTCATCCTGATCCGGGCGCAGCAGCTGGGCTGGTCGGCGGCGACGTTGCCGCTGCTCTGGCTGGGGCACCATTTGATCAAGGCGGCGACCACCGCCGTCGGCGGCCTGCTGTCCGATCGCGTGCCGCGGTGGACGCTGATCGCGGGGGGATGGCTGGCTTATGGGATGACTTACTGGGGCTTCTCGCTGGCCGGCACCCGCCTGCAGCTGGCGCTGCTGCTGGGGGCGTACGCGCTTTATCACGGGCTGGCGGAGGGGACCGAACGCGCGCTCGTCTCGGACCTGGCCGGTTCCGGCAAGCGCGGCGCCGCCTTCGGCCTGTATCACGGGGTGGTGGGGGGCGTGGCGCTGCCCGCCGGCCTGCTGATGGGGCGGGTCTGGGACCGCTGGGGCCCCGGCCCCGCGTTCCGCGTCGAGGCGCTGTTTGCCCTGGTCGCGACCGCGACCCTGCTGGTCCTGGTGGCGTCGGGACGCCTGGGGAGGTTTCCTGCACGGAACGCAAAAAGACGGTAAATTCCGACGTCCGTATGATTCACATAACCGACGACCTTCGCATCGAAAAGATCCGGCCCCTGGTCCCCCCGGCCATCCTGATGGAGAACCTGCCCATCACCGAGCGCGCCTCGACCACGGTGGCGGGCGGCCGGCAGGCCATCCAGCGCGTCCTGCGCGAGGAAGACGACCGCCTGATCGTCATCGTGGGCCCCTGCTCGATTCACGATGTGAAGGCCGCCCTGGACTACGCCGCCCGGTTGAAGGCGACGGCCGATCGCCTGACGCAGGACCTGCTGGTCGTCATGCGTGTCTACTTCGAGAAGCCGCGCACCACGGTGGGGTGGAAGGGGCTGATCAACGATCCGCGCCTGGACGGTTCGTTCGCCATCAACGAAGGTCTGCACGTCGCGCGGAAGCTGCTGCTGGACGTCGCGGAGATGGACCTGCCCACCGGCTGCGAGTTCCTGGACACCATCACGCCCCAGTACATCGCCGATCTGGTCAGCTGGGGCGCCATCGGCGCGCGCACGACCGAGAGTCAGGTGCACCGCGAGCTGGCCTCGGGCCTGTCGGTACCGGTCGGCTTCAAGAATGGCACCGACGGGAACGTTCAGATCGCCATCGACGCGGTCCAGGCGGCCAGCCGGGCCCACCATTTCCTGTCCGTCACCAAGCAGGGGTTGTCGGCCATCGTCGCCACGCGCGGCAACCAGGACGGTCACATCATCCTGCGCGGGGCGGGCGGCCGGCCGAACTACGCGGCCGAGGACGTGGCCAGCGCCACCGCCGCGCTGGCGAAGGCGGGGTTGCGGCCGCAGGTGATGATCGACTGCAGCCACGGCAACAGTCGCAAGGATCCTGGCCGCCAGCCGCAGGTGGCGCGCGAGATCGCGGCTCAACTGGCCGGCGGCTCGCGCGCTATCGTTGGCATCATGATCGAGAGCCACCTGGTGGGCGGCCGGCAGGAACCGGTCGCGGGGAAACCACTGACGTACGGACAGAGCATCACGGACGCCTGTCTCGCCTGGGACGAGACGGTTCCCGTGCTGGAGGACCTGGCCGGCGCGGTGCGCGCCCGCCGGCGCGCGAGGGGCTGATGCTGACCGCCACCGACGACCTGCGCATCAGGGGGATCCGGGCCCTCATCTCGCCCGAGGTGCTCACGGACGAGCTGCCCGCCGACGAGAAGAGCGCGCGCTTGATCGAGAGCGCGCGCAAGACCGTCGCGGCCATCCTGCGGCGCACCGACGATCGCTTGCTGGTCGTCGTGGGACCTTGCTCCATTCACGACGTGACGGCGGCGCTGGACTACGCGCGGCGGCTGAAGACGGTGGCCGATCGGCTGGCGAAGGATCTGTTCATCGTGATGCGCGTCTACTTCGAGAAGCCGCGCACCACCGTGGGGTGGAAAGGGCTGATCAACGATCCGCACCTGGACGGATCATTCTCGGTCAATCAAGGCCTGCGCATCGCGCGGACCTTGCTGCTGGACGTGGCCAAGCTGGGCTTGCCCGTCGGGTGCGAGTTCCTCGATACCATCACGCCCCAGTACATCGCCGATCTGGTCAGCTGGGGCGCCATCGGCGCGCGCACGACCGAGAGCCAGGTGCACCGCGAGCTGGCCTCGGGACTGTCGGTGCCGGTCGGCTTCAAGAACGGCACCGACGGAAACGCCCAGATCGCGATCGACGCTGTCCAGGCGGCCAATCACCCGCACAGCTTTCTGGGGGTCACGAAGCAGGGGCTGTCGGCGATCGTGGCCACGCACGGCAACCCGGACTGCCACGTCATCCTGCGCGGCGCCGCCTCGGGCCCGAACTACCAGGCGGCGTCGGTGGCGAAGGTGTCGACCGCGCTGGAGCGGGCGGGGCTGATGTCGCGTCTGATGATCGATTGCAGCCATGGCAACAGCGGGCGCGACCCGGCGCGGCAGCCCGACGTGGCGCGCGACGTGGGCATGCAGCTGAGGGGCGGCTCGAAGTCGATCGCCGGCGTGATGCTGGAGAGCCACCTGGTGGGCGGCCGGCAGGAGGCTCCCTCGGCGCCGGGGGCGAAGCTGGTGTACGGGCAGAGCATCACCGACGCCTGCCTGGCGTGGGACGCCACGGTTCCGGTGCTGGACGCCCTGGCCGAGCACGTGCGCACCGCCCGGGCGCACCAATGAGCGAGGCGCTGCGCGCCACTTTGCTGGTCAGCTGCCACGATCGCACCGGGTTGGTGGCGGCCCTGTCGCAGTTCGTGTTCGCGAACGAGGGGAACATCGTCGACGCCGATCAGCACGCCGAGGCCGAGACCGGCCTGTTCTTCATGCGGCTGGTGTGGGACGTGGCGCATTTCCGCCTGGACCGCGCGCAGACGGCGGCGGGCCTGGCCCAGCTGGGGCGCCAGTTCGATCTGCGCTACGAGCTGACGTACTCGGATCAGCGGCCGCGCGTGGCGGTGTTCGCCAGCAAGGCGCCGCATTGCCTTTACGACCTGTTGCTGGCGCATCAACTGGGCGAACTGCGGGCGGATCTGGCCATGGTGGTGTCGAATCACACCGACGTGCAGCCGGTGGCCGGGCACTTCGGCGTCCCCTTCGTGCATACACCGGTCGACGCCCGCGACAAGTCGGCGGGTGAGCGGGTGCAGCAGGCGGCGCTGGCGCAGGCGGGCGTCGATCTGGTGGTGCTCGCGCGCTACATGCAGATCCTGTCGCCGGAGTTCGTGGCGCGGTGGCCGGCGCGCATCATCAACATCCACCACTCGTTCTTGCCGGCGTTCGTGGGCGCGAAGCCCTATCACCAGGCGAAGGCGCGCGGCGTGAAGGTCATCGGCGCGACCGCGCATTACGTGACCAGTGAGCTGGACCAGGGTCCGATCATCGATCAGGACGTGTGCCGGGTCAGCCACCGCGACGAGGTCGAGGACCTGACGCAGAAGGGGCGCGAGCTGGAACGCCAGGTGCTGACGCGCGCCGTGCGCGCCCACCTGGACCGCCGCGTCCTCGTTTCCGGCAATAGAACGATCGTGTTCGTTTGAGGATGGGAACCCTGACAGGGTTCCCGAACCCTCGCGCGATGAGCTCGGCCGGGCGAAGCCCGGCTTCCCTCGACGCGGGTGAGGTCAGTCGATCGATTGGACCGACGTCAATTGATCGGCTGGTTGGTGTCGCCGTCGGTGTCGGGACCGGCGTCCATCTCGTCCTCGCTCGCCGGCGTGACGATGCGGTAGTTGCCCGACAGCCAGCTGCCGAGATCGGCGGCACGGCAGCGGGCAGAACAGAACGGCACGGTCGAGGGCGTCTTCGCATCAGGTGAATTCGGCGGCGTGAAGGCGCGCTTGCACGTGGGACAGATCATCGATGGTCTCCTCTCTTTTTCCTTCGGGAGGGGGGCGAACAAATCGCGGGAATTCCGTTAATCATTTCGAGAATATAACTCTGGATAGGTCGGGGCCGTCGATCGGTATAGTCTGCCCGCCAAGGTGGCAACGATCGACGCCGAAGAAGAACAACGCCTGGCGGCGGTGAACGCGTACGCGATCCTGGACACGCCCGCCGAGGCGTCGTTCGATCGGCTCACTCACCTGGCGAAGGACCTGTTCGACGTCCCGATGGTGGTGCTGACGATCATCGATCGCGAACGGCAGTGGTTCAAATCTCGATGCGGGGTGGAGCCGGACGAGACGCCGCGCGAGATCTCGTTCTGCACGCACGCCATCAAGCAATCGGGCGTGTTCGTGGTGGAAGACGCGGCCCTGGATCCCCGCTTCTCGGCGAATCCGCTGGTTCTCGGCCCGACGCGCGTCCGGTTCTACGCGGGCGCGCCCATGATCTCCCCCAGCGGCGCGCCCATCGGCGCGTTCGGCATCCTGGATCACCGACCGCGCCAGCTGGCGGAGCCCCAGCGTCGGCTGCTCTTGCAACTGGCGGCCACGGCCATGGACGAGATCGCGCTCCGCTCGGTGGTGCAGTCGCTGTCGGAGGGGGCGGGGGGCGCCGCGCGCGCGTCCTTCGACATCTACCGGCGGCTGCGCTTCATCACCGAGCAGCTGCCCGCCATCCTGTGGACCACCGATCGGGACCTGCTGTTCACGTCGGCCATGGGCGCGGGGCTGATCGCGATGGGCCGTTCGCCGGCCAAGGTGGTCGGGCAGAGCCTGGCCGACTTCGTGGCGGCATCGCCGGACGCCTGGCGCCACGTGGCGGCGCACCGGGCCGCCCTCGAGGGACGCGGCAGCTCGACGGATGTCTGGTTCGAGAGCCGGGCTTATCAGACGCGCGTCGATCCATTGCGCGACGAACAGGGGGACATCGTGGGGACCATCGGCGTGGCGCTGGACATCACGGATCGGGTGCGTTCGGAGGAGGCGGTCCGGCAGAGCGAGGCGCGGTACCGCATGATCGCCCGCGCCACCAACGACGTCGTGCGCGACTGGAACATCGAGACGGGCGAGTGGATCTGGAACGACGGCATCAGCAGCGCCTTTCACTATCCCCGCAACGAGGTGGGAGAGTCGCTGGGCTGGTGGACCGACCACATCCACCCGGCCGATCGGGAGCGGGTGCTGGCCAGCCTGCGCGGGGCGATCGAGTCGGACGCGGCGGGGTGGAGCGACGAGTATCGCTTCCGGCGCGCCGACGGGACCTACGCCGTGGTGCTGGACCGAGGCTTCCTGTCGCGCAGCCCGGCAGGGGGCGCGGTGCGCATGATCGCGTCGATGCTGGACGTCTCCGAGAGCCGGTCGATCGAGGCCAAGCTGATGCAGGCCGAGCGGCTGGCCTCGATGGGCACGTTGGCCGCCGGCGTGGCGCACGAGATCAACAACCCGCTGACCTACGTCATGGCGAACGTCGGCTTCGTCTCGGAGCGGCTGACCAAGCTGGCTACCGCCGCCTCCAGCCTGGACAGCCCCGCCGGCACGGCCGGCCAGCTGGCCGAGCTGGCCTCGGCGCTGAACGAGGCGCAGGAGGGCGCCGTGCGCGTGCGGCAGATCGTGCGCGATCTGAAGGTCTTCTCGCGCAGCGACGATCACAACGGGGCGGTGGACGTGAAGCGCCTGCTGGAGTCGTCGCTGAGCATGGTGTGGAACGAGATCCGTCATCGGGCGAAGGTGTCGCGCGATCTGGGCCCGGTGCCCGCCGTCGAGGCCAGCGAGTCGCGTCTGGGGCAGGTGTTCCTGAACCTGCTCATCAACGCCGCGCAGGCCATCCAGGAGGGCAACGCCTCGGCCAACGAGATCGGCATCGCCACGGCCACGGACCAGACGGGCCGCGCCGTCATCACCATCTCGGACACGGGCAGCGGCATCGCGCCCGAGGTGATCGAGCGAATCTTCGATCCGTTCTTCACCACGAAGCCGATCGGCGTGGGAACGGGCCTGGGGCTGTTCATCTGCCATGGCATCGTGAAGGGGCTGGGCGGCGAGCTGACGGTCGAGAGCACGCCCGGCAAGGGGAGCCGGTTCCGGGTGATCCTGCCGCCCGCGCGGGGCGGGCTGGCGCTGGCCTCGTCGGCGCCGAGCGGACCCATCGAGGCCGCCCCCTCGCGGCGGCGGGTGCTGCTGATCGACGACGAGGTACACCTGGCACAGGGCTTACAGCGTGCGCTGGCGCCGGAGCACGAGGTGGTGCTGGCCACCAGCGGCCGCGAGGCGAAGCAGATCCTGGAGGGGGACGACCGCTTCGACGTCATCCTGTGCGACCTGATGATGCCCGACGTGACGGGCATGGAGGTGTTCGCCTACGTGAAGACCGAGCGGCCCCAGCTGGCGCCTCGGGTGGTCTTCATGACGGGCGGCGCGTTCACGGCGCGCGCGCGGGCGTTCCTGGACGAAGTGCCGAACCGCTGCATCGAGAAGCCGTTCGAGCTGGCCCGCCTGCGCTCCGTCATACGCGAAGTCCGGTAGCGACACGCGCGCAGGGCCGCGCGGTCAGGAGCGCCTGGTGTAGGGCGGGTCCGTGGCGGGCGGCGGGGTGACCGACCCGGCGGCGCGGAAGCGGGACTCCTCGGCCCGAAAATCCTCCGCGAAAAGGTGCTGGATCAGCGAGCCCAGCTCGGTGCCGCCCGTGCCCATGTGCGGCGAGATGGCGTCGCGGAACTCGCGCGCCGTCTGGAACCGGTCGGCGGGCCGCACCTCCAGCGCGCGGCGCAGGAGAGGGCCGGCCGATCCAGGGAGCTCGTCGAGCATCTTCAGCTCGACGAGGCCGGGGCCGGTCGCGGCGCGCACCAGCAGCTCGTACGTCGTGCTGCCCTGATAAAGCACGCTGCCCTTCAGCATGTAGAAGAGCACCAGGCCCAGCGAGAACAGATCGGCGCGGCCGTCGACCTGGCCGCCCCGGGCCTGTTCAGGCGACATGAACGTCACGTTGCCCTTCACGACGCCCGACTGGGTCTGGGTGACGCGCCCCTCGGCCTTCACGATGCCGAAGTCGAACAGCTTCACCTCGCCGCGCGCCGAGACCAGCACGTTCGAGGGCGACACGTCCCGGTGGACGATGCCCAGCGGCTCGCCCGTCTCGCTGGTCTTGGTGTGCGCGTACTCCAGCGCCTTCAGCGTCTCGCTGGCGATGAACAGGGCGGCGGCCAGGGGTAGGGGCCGGCCGTCGGTGGCCAGGCTTTGCTTGGTGAGGCGCATCAGATCGCGACCGAGGATGTACTCCTGCGCGATGAAGTATTCGTCGCCCACCTTGCCGAAGTCGAAGACCGGCACGATGTTCGAGTGCACCATCGAGGAGGCGAGGTTCGCCTCGTCGATGAACTGGTCGACCATGTGTGGGTCGCGCGAGAACTCGGGGCGCAGGCGCTTGACCACGAACTTCCGGCGAAACCCCTCCGCGCCAAACGTCACCGCCGTGTAGACCTCGGCCATGCCGCCTTCGCCCAGGCGGTCGAGCAACATGTAGCGGCCGAAGGTGACCTCGCGGGGGGGCGTGCGCGGGGCCAGCTCCGTGCCGCTGTGGCTGGTGTCGCGCGGCGAAGTGGCACGGCCCCGCCGCGCCGGCTCTTCCCGTGGATCGCGAACCCTCTCCGGGGTCCCGTCCGAGACGTCCGCACCGTCGTTCGGGCTGTGGCCGGACGCCAGCCCGGGCCCGGCGCCGCGCAGGGTTCCTCCTCCGGGCGGGCGCTGCGCGTCGGCGTCCGTGCGCAGCGTCGTCTGCCCGGCGCCCGCCAGCGCCGTCTGCGAGCGGCGAAACGCCAGCAACAAGGCGACCCCGGCCACCAGCAGCGCCACCGCCCACAGCGTGACCTTGCGCTCCTTCGCCACGGCGTCGGCGTCGTGCGCGTTTGCCGCGCCCGAGGCGAAGGTCCACAGCGCCAGCGCCGGCCCCAGCGGCGTGCGCACAGCGGCCCAGCTTCCGTCGGGCGCCTCGACCAGCGGGGCTTTTGGATCCGCGGCGATGGCGGACGCCAGCAGCGACCGCTCCGCATCGGCGCCCGCGTCGGCCACCACCCGACCATCCAGCGCCAGCGCCACGGGGCCCGCCGCCTTGTCGGCGATGGCACGCAGGGCCGCCGGGTCGACCGGTCTGGCCAGCACCAGCACCGCCGGGTGCTCCCGGCCCGGGACCGACACCAGCGTCGCCGCGGCGGCGTAGGGACCGGTGCGGCCGGCCACGATCTCCGCCGCGGAGTCACCGCGCTCGCGGACCCGGCGCAGCAGGCTGCCCACGCTCAGATCGTTGGCGCCGACGCCCTCGACGACGTCCAGGCGGGGACCGCCGAAGGCCAGCGCGTAGACCTTGAACTCCGTCCGCCACGGGCGCCACCACTCCTCGGTGCGCCACAGGTCGCGCATGGTCCGTTCGTCCACGTTCCCCTGCAGCGCGAAGACCAGCCGCGGGTTCGAAGCGGCCGTGTCGGCCTTCAGCCGCAGCTCAGCCAGGTGCGCCGACAGGCCGTCGGCGGCGCGCTGGCCGGCCGCCTCGGCGGTCCGACGGGCCTCCTGGCGCATCACCCGGACCCGATCGGCGTCGAACTCCCGGGAGCCCACGACGGCAACGCCGAGCGCCAGCGCCGCGCCGAGGATCCCAACGATTCGCCTCACGTGGCGCAACTCTCCCATCGGCGCCCCGGGCCGTCAACGCGTGCGGGCCAGCGGCGGCGGGTTGCGAATGGTCCGCGCGCCTCACCTACGATCCGGCGGCGATCTTCTCCGCTTCCTGCATCCCGTTCGGGTCGTTGTTCACCTTCACCCAGCCGGCCGTGTGCTCGCTGCGGGCGTAGGTCTCGAAGTTGCCGGGCGCCGAAGATGGCGCGGCCGAGATGGACTCCGGGACGGCGCCGGGCAGGTCGACCTTGGCGATCTCCAGCCAGCCGACCGGGCGGGTGCCGTTCTGGTAGTCGACCCGCACCACGACCTTCGGCGTGCCGGAGGCGGGGGCCTCGCCGCTGCCCAGCAACTCGGAGGGGAACAGGCGCCACACCTTGTCGTGCCAGTTCCGGGCCTGCTCGTCGGGCTTGTCGGGGGTGTTGGCGGGGGCCAGCTTGTACGTCTTCTCCTCGTGGCCGTTCGTCACCACGAACGTTCGCGATTTGCCGCCCGCGGTGACGGTCACCCGGTCGAAGTCGGGGAGCTTGAAGGTGTGGACCCGGCGATCGACCAGCCGGTGGCTGGCCCCCTGCAGATCGGCCAGCAGCGCCCGCGGCATCAGGTAGACGCGGCCGTCCCTGGTGTCGCGCAGGTAGCTCTCGCCGCTCGACTGCGGCGGCTGGCCGATGACGAACTCGCGCTTTTCGCCGCGGGCCGTGACCACCAGCTTCTTCTTGGCGTCGTTCAGCCCCAGCTCTTTCTGCTTGTTCGCGTCCAGTACGCCGAACGCCCGCGGCGACCGGAGGGGCGCGAACTGGCCCAGCAGCTTCTCGGCCGGTTCGTCGCCGCGCAGATCGCGGGGCGGGTGGGGCTTGGCCGCGCTGGGGGGCGGCGGGGGCTGACCGGGCTTCTGTGCCGGGCGCACCGGCGTCTTGTCCTCGATGTGCAGCCAGGGGCCCGTCTCTCCGGCCACCGTGCGGCGCTGCACGTCGACGGAGCCGTTCTCGTCCTCGTAGCGGACGTCGCCGAGCTCCGTCTTGGTGCTGTCGACGACCACCACCTCGCCCGCGGCCCGCTCCGGCTCGCGTTGCCAGGTCCCGTAAGCGACGGCCAGGCCCACCACGGCCAGGCCGGCCTGCACGGCCAGTCCTTTGCCGGTCAAGCGGCACCTCCCATCGACGCGGTGGGGGTGGGGGGGACCGGCCGGCGCGTCCGGCCGCGGCGTCGCGTGACCAGAAACCCGACGCCCAGCACCGCCAGCGGCACCACGAACGTGGTGCCGTAGAACCAGACGACGTCTTGCTTGCGCGTGTGCGTGATCGGCACGTCGGCCTCGCTGGAGATCTGGCCGGCGAAGGACTCCTCACCCAGCAGCCAGCGCACGGGATCCAGCACCAGCAGGCCGTTGCCGCCGAAGCGGATCACCGGGTCGGTCAGGAAGTCCGAGTCGCCGACGACGAACAGGCGCTCCTCGGTGGCGCTCTTCTTGGTCTCGGCCTTGGTGTCGGCCTTGGCGTCCGTCTTGGTGTCGGTCTTCGCGTCCGCCTTGAGGTCGACCTTCTTGTCCAGCGCCGCCGCCAGCTCCCAGGCCTTGCGGGGCTCGCCCGGGTCGGCCTGGAAGTTGCCGTTCTCGTCGGCGAACGTCGAGAAGTGGGCGTGGACCGGGAAGTCCAGGGTCCAGCCGTCGTGCGGCCCCGGCTTGCCGGGGCCCTCGATGGCGGTCGCGCCGGGCAGCACCACCGGCGCGTTCCGCCCCTCGCGCGACAGCGTGCTGACGGAGGGGTGGGACGAGTAGAACGCGCTGACCAGGTTGGTGCGGTCGCTGTCCTGGTGGCTGCGCCGCGCGAAAATCTGATCGCTGGCCAGCGTCTTCATCGTCAGCTTGATCCCGGTGGGGTCCAGCAGTTCGTGCATATCGACGCCGCCGTCGGGATCCAGCGCCAGGAACATCCGGCCGCCGCGATCCAGGAAACGCTGCAGGGAGGCGATCTCCTCGGGCAGGAACGGCTTCGTCGGCCCGATGATCATCACCAGCGTCGCCTCCTTGGGCACGTCGGTGGCCAGCCCGTCCGCCGGACCCAGGTCGCGCACCTCGTGCCCCTGATCCTGCAGCGCGCTGCGCAGATCGCGCACCCCCGGCCGCTTGTCGGTGTCGCCCAGCGCCGATGCCGTCCGCTCGCCGTGCCCCTGCGTCAGGTAAGTGATGCGGTTCGGCTTCACCACCTGCAGCAGGCGCTGCTGGACCTCGCGGTCCAGCGTCTTCAGCGCCGCGCGCGCGTTCTCGAGCTGCAGCTGGAACATCAGCTGCTCCTTCCGCCCGCCGCGCTGGAACACCACCGCGCCGTTCGCCGAGGCGCCCAGCTCCTTGGCCTTGGCGGGGTCGATGTCCCGATCGTAGTTTTCGACCTTCAGCTGGCTGGACTCGCGCGCCAGGTCCTTGAAGTAGCTGTCGATCTCCTCGCGCACCTCGTTCCCGTTGGGGAAGAACAGCGCCACGGTGATGGGCGTGTCCAGGCTGCGCACGATCTTGCGGGTCGACTCACCGGGACGGGTGGTGCGGAAGTACGCCAGATCGACCTTCTTGTCGCGCTCAGAGGCGGCGTAGCTGAGCGAGAACGCGAAGGTGAGGATGAACGCCAGGCCCATGCCGGAGAACTGCGCCGCCCGCACCCGCAGGTGCTCGACGCGCACGGCGCGCGCCATCTGGGCGTAGCTCAGCTCCATGGGAAGGATGGCGAACACCGCGGCGGCCCACACCGCCGGCCACACAGCCGCCAGGGCCGTGGCCAGCTTGGGATAAGTCGCGTCCAGCGGCTTGCCGCCGCGCAGGCCGGGTACGTCCGACTGCACGAAGTACATGGCCACGGCCAGCAGGCCCAGCGCGTACATGGCCTGGAACTTTCGCTCCACGATGGCGCGGTCCGGCGTGCTGCGGCCGCCGCGCACCAGGCGCGCCACCAGCGCGACCAGCAACAACAGCACGCCCAGGCCAGACGCGGCGGCTCGGCTGGTGCCGGTGCCGATGATCCGCTCCCCGGTGAACACCAGCGCCATCCCCAGCCCGTACAGGGCCGACCACAGCCCACTCGACCCGCGGGCGGGCGGGGCGGTCCGATTCGCCGCCGCTAGCGCCATCGCCGCGCCTCCATGACCCGCACCGCCGTGAACAGGCTGACGATGACGACCATCAGGTAGTACACGACGTCACGCAGGTGGATGGTCCCTTGCTGGAAAGGGATGAAGTGCTTCTGCCACAGGGCCAGGTTCGCGAAGACGTCGTTGAAGGGCCGCTCGGTGACCCGCACCAGCAGCCACAGGACCAGCATGCCGGTGACCAGGCAGCCCGAGATGATCGCGGCCAGCACCTGGGTGCGCGCCAGGGCCGACCCCAGCGTCCCCATCGCCATGGCCGCCGCCCCCAGCAGCACCAGGCCCAGGTACCCGGCCGCCAGGTGACCCCACGAGATCTTCCCGTTCACCAGGATCAGCAGCGGCATGAAGATGGTCAGCGCCAGCACCAGGACCAGGAAGAAGAACCCCGACAGGAACTTCCCCACGATGATCTGGCTGTCGGTCACCGGCGACGACGTCAGCAGCACCAGCGTGCCCGTCTGCCGCTCCTCCGCCACCAGGCGCATCGAGATGAAGACGCTGGCGATCATCGCGAGGCCGCTGGTGCAATAGAAGAACTGCATCAGCACGCTGGCCGACAGCTTGTCGTCGCCGCCGATGGCCAGCACGTTGAACAGGATGCCGTCGATCAGCAGCAACAACGCGGCGATGATGTAGCCGGTCATCGAACGCAGGTACGTGCCCAGCTCACGCCGGGCGATCAGCAGGGTGGCGCTCATTGCGGCAGGTCCTTGTGTTCGGTCAACTGCAGGAAGATCGACTCCAGACGGCCGGTCCCGCGATCGATGCGCATCAGATCGATGCCGCCCATCACCAGCGCCCGGGCGATCTGGGCGCGAATGTCAGCCGAGGTGTCGACTCGCAGCGAGGTCACGCCGGCCGCCTGCCTGGCCACGGTGGCGCGCACCACACCCGGCAGCGCGCTCAGCACCGTCAGCGCCGAGTCGGGGGCGCCCGCCACATCGACATCGATCGACACGGCGGCCCCTTGCCGCAGGCGCCGGGCCAGGTCCTCCTCGGACCCCTGATCGACGATCTGCCCCTGATCGATGATCAGCAGGCGGTCGCAGGTCTGGCTGATCTCGGAGAGGATGTGACTGGACAGCAGCACGGTGTGCTCGCCCCGCAGCCCACGGATCATCTCGCGCATCTCGACGATCTGCCGGGGATCCAGGCCGCTGGTGGGCTCGTCCAGGATCAGCAGCTTGGGGCGGTGCACCAGGGCCTGGGCCACCCCGACGCGCTGGCGATAGCCGTGCGAGAGGCTGCCGATCGGCTTGTCGTGCTCGTCGCGGGTGGCGGTTCGCTCCTCGGCCTCGGCCACGCGCGCCGCGACCTGGCCCGACGGGACGCCGCGCAGGCGGGCCGCGTAGCCCAGGTAGCTGCCCACCGTCATCTCGGGGTACAGCGGAGGCTGGTCGGGTAGGAACCCGATGCGCCGCCGGACCGCGTGCGGGTCGCGGGCGATGTCGATGCCGTCCACCACCACGTCGCCGGTCGTGGGCAGCAGCACGCAGCCCAGGATCTTCAGCGTGGTGGACTTGCCGGCGCCGTTGGCGCCCAGGAAGCCGATGACCTCTCCTTTGTCTATGGAGAAGTTCAGGTCCTGGATTGCCGTGTGTTCACCGTAGTACTTGGTCAGTCCCTTGACTTCGATGATGGGGGGCATGGAGGCGGATCCGCGCGCATTATGCACGAAATGGCGCGGATGTTAATCCGACGGCCCGGCCGTCCTATTCCCGCGCCGCCCGTCGCTGGACGCGCCAGGCCGTGAAATTGGGGCTCGCGGCCGAGATCACCGTGCTACCTTAGGCCGCGATGTGCGGAGTCGTTGGAATCTACGGTCACCCCGAGGCCGCAAACCTCGCATATCTGGGCCTGTACGCCCTTCAGCACCGAGGACAGGAATCAGCGGGGATCGTCGCCTCTGACGGCGAGCGGCTGCGCTTCGTCCGTGAGATGGGCCACGTGGGCGACATCTTCACCGCCGAGCGGCTGGCGCAGCTGCGCGGGTTCGCCGCCATCGGTCACGTTCGCTACTCGACGGCCGGCGAGTCGGCGCTGAAGAACGCCCAGCCGATCGCGGTCGACTATTCGGGCGGCTCGGTGGCGATCGGCCACAACGGCAACCTGGTGAACGCCGTCGAGCTGCGGGAGAAGCTGGAGGCCGAGGGCTCGATCTTCCAGAGCACGTCCGACACCGAGGTCATCGTTCACCTGATCGCCCGGTCGCGCGAGGTCGAGCTGGTCGACCGCATCGCCGACGCGCTGAAGCAGGTGAAGGGGGCCTACTCGCTGGTGTTCGTATCGGAGGACAAGGTGATCGCGGTGCGCGACCCGATGGGGTTCCGGCCGCTGTCGCTGGCGCGGATCGGCGACGGCACGCACGTCGTCACCTCCGAGACCTGCGCCTTCGAGCTGCTGGGCGCCACGTTCGTTCGCCACATCGAGCCGGGCGAGATGGTGGTGATGGACAAGAACGGGCTGCGGTCGCTGCGGCCGTTCGCCGGCGTGTCGGCGCATCATCATTGTTTGTTCGAGTGGGTGTACTTCGCCCGCCCCGACTCGCAGCTGGAGAACCGGTCGGTGTACCGGGCGCGCGAGCGGATGGGGCGCCGGCTGGCCATCGAGCATGGCGTGCCCGCCGACGTCGTGATCGCGGTCCCCGACTCGGGCGTGGCGGCGGCGATCGGCTACGCGCGCGAGAGCAACCTGCCCTACGAGCAGGGGCTGATGCGGTCCCACTACGTGGGGCGCACGTTCATCGAGCCGTCCCAGCAGATCCGTCACTTCGGCGTGAAGCTGAAGCTGTCGCCCGTGCACGAAGTGCTGAAGGACAAGCGGGTGGTGGTGGTCGATGACTCGCTGGTGCGCGGCACCACGTCGCGCAAGATCGTCACCATGATCCGCAACGCGGGCGCGCGCGAGGTGCACCTGCGCATCAGTTCGCCCGCGACGGTGGGGCCGTGTCACTACGGCATCGACACCCCCACCCGCACCGAGCTGATCGCCGCCAATCACACCCTGGCCGAGATCCGCGACTTCGTGGGGGCGGACTCGGTGGGGTACCTGTCGCTCGAGGGCCTGTACGCGGCCGTCGAGGCCGAGGCGACCGGCGGCGAGGGGAAGGGACCGTCGGGGTTCTGCGACGCCTGCTTCTCGAACCGCTACCCGGTTGCCCCCGAGGGGCCGTCCCGGCCGCGGCAGCTGCGGCTGCTGCCCGCGTAAGCGGGCGTCGAGGAGGTCGCATGGCGACGCGCACCACGTCGGTCTCGCTGGTCGAGGGGCCCCCGGCCGATGCCGCGACGCTGGATGGTGTGATCGCCGAGCTGCGGCGACGCTTCCCAGGCGCCATCGTCGATCGCTATCTGGATCGGTTGCCCCGCGTGGGCCGCGACGTGTTGATCGCGGCGGGCGCGGCGCTGGCGGGCGAGGTGGTGCTGGGTGACGACGTGTCGGTCTGGTACGCGGCGGTGCTGCGCGGCGATCTGGCGCCCGTAACCATCGGAGCTCGCAGCAACGTCCAGGACGGGGCGGTGTTGCACGTCGGCGACGACTCGCCATGCACCGTCGGCAGTGACGTGGTGGTGGGTCATCGCGCCGTGCTGCACGGCTGCCGGGTCGAGGACGCCTGCCTGATCGGCATGCAGGCGACCATCCTGGACGACGCGGTCATCGGCGCGGGATCGATCGTCGGTGCCGGGGCGCTGGTCACGCAAGAGACGGTGATCCCGCCGCGCAGCCTGGTGCTGGGCGCGCCGGCGCGCGTCGTCCGCAAGCTGACGGAAGACGACGAGGCACGCCACCGCGCCCTGGCCGGGAAATATGTGAGGCTGCAGCAGAATTACCGCCGAGGATGACGTGTCGACCCTCTTGCCGAGCGGCGGCGCGCCGTCCGGCGGGGACAGCTACCTGGCTCTTGGTCGACGTTGAATGAGTTAGACACGGTCAGTCCGGCGCGCGTCGAACTTGGCGGACAGTTCGGCCGTTCACGAATGGAAGGGATTCACAACGCGCACGGTCCCATAGTGCCGGCCGTCTTGGAAGTCCTCCGACAGCAGTTCCCTCAGACCGAAGCGTTCTGCATAGGCCCAGAGGTGAGCGTCGAACCAAGAAAGCTGGTAGGCGGCCATCCCACGCAGCGCCAGCCGAATCACCGTCGCGTCGGGGTAGAGAATGTCGAACTGCTGCACCAGTTCCTCGGCCTCTCGAATGGCCTCTTCGCGACTGAGCAGGGGTTGGCGGCCGGGCAGAGGCCGCGTCGCTGCCGCGACGAACTCCACGATCGCCTGGTGCGGCACTCGAACAGAATTTTCCTCGATACCCCGCTGCAGGACCTCGGTCGCGCGCGCTTGCTTGTCTGGAAATCGCGGGTCGAATCGATAGACCAAAACGTTCGTATCAACGAGAGCTGCCACGATCGTAGAGTTCCTCGCGGGTCCATCCGCGCGTTCGTGCGGTGGGTTCGGCGACCTTGTTTCGCGCTCGCTGCCGTTTCGTGGCCTCGTGGAACAGGCGAAGCCGGGTCTCCGTGTCTGTCTCCGCAGCCACGGATCGCGCGGGCAGAACCTGAATCGATTCTGCGCCCGCGACCCAGGTGATTTCGTCACCGGGTCTGATCCCGTACTGGTCGGCGATCGCCTTCGGCACGGTCACCTGCAGCTTCGAGGTCACTTTCGCCACATCCTTACTTTAGCAAGGAATACGTCCTTGTCAAGACAAGGACGACTCCAGGCAGCGTATACTCCACCACGAATCGGCTTCTCCTCCGCATATCGGAACCCAGGCATGGTCGCCTTCCGTCGTGTACACTGCGCGCCATGGAAATCGGCCCCCTGAGAGAACGCGTGTCCAAGCTGCAGAGCCGGCTGACCGTTCTCCGGGGGCATCTTTGACGTCGACGGCAAGCGGCGGCGCATCGAGGAGCTAGAGGCTC
>Ga0070679_100000738_pt1 | contig 28275 bp, 24 predicted proteins | sample KBSC63BmetaG_FD_65652 | JGI IMG/M metagenome (GOLD analysis project Ga0070679, IMG submission 65652) | Corn rhizosphere microbial communities from Kellogg Biological Station, Michigan, USA - KBS C6-3B metaG | ecosystem: Host-associated > Plants > Roots > Rhizosphere | place: USA: Michigan... | reverse complement strand
AGAATCCCTTGGCCGAGATAGGCGATGGTGACGAGAACGCCGAGCGCTGCGCTCAGCGCCATCAAGCGTTTGACCGGACCCGCCAGCGTCCACAGCGTGCTGCCCATGCAGTGCAACTCCCGCGATGATCTCGAAAAAGCCTGACTGACCGCCAGTCAGTTGTCAAGGCGGCGCGGCGGCAAGGCGCGGCCACGGGTTCGATGCGGCCGCGCCTTGCTCGAGGGATTACGCGGCGTGCCGCGCGCGGTCGACGTCCGGGGTGCGGTAGGACGATTCCGGGATCTGCGCGAGCCTCGATTCATGGATCCGCGGTCCAAGCCCATAGAATTGCTGAAAACTCATGATCAGCGGCCGCCATTTGTCGGGGTCGATTCGGTTGGGCGCGCCCGCCATCACGATCGACTCTTCGAGATGGACGCGCAGAATGCGCACTTCCAACGTCAGCAGACGTCCACGTTGCGCCGGGTCGTCTTCGGCGAGGCCGTGCACGGCCTCGAGCTTTGCTTCGAGCTGCACCGGGCATTCCCGCACGCGTGACGCGGCGACGGTCTCCGATGCGAGCGGTGTTAATCCAGAGATGCCGAACTTGTCGCGCTCGAAGCGGTAGCCGCGGCGCTGCTTCACCTCGGGCACGGGATCGGTGCCGGTCGTGCGCGCGAGACGGTTGACCGCGCCGGCTTCGTTGACCGAGGGCAGGTTCAAAACGCATTCGCCGGTGCGGCGCAGATTCTGCGGCGTCTTCGAGGCCGCCGAGAGGCCGAGCACGCAGCGCCAGCCGAGCCAGAAGGCCGAGGACATCGGCGCAAGATTGTACGACCCGTCCTCATTCACCGTGCTGATCAGCACGACTGGCGTGCCGAAGTACAAGATCGCGGGTTCGCTCCTGATATGCATAGTCGTTCGCTCCTCGATGAAGGCTTCACGAGGAGGAAAATGGACCGGCCGCGCCGCGACTGCGTTTCGCTTCTTGCGGGCGAATTCAAAAATTCTTACACCCGAGCTGGCGAGAGCGAAGCCGTACCCAGGATTTGAGTCCCGCCGCTACAGCTTCAGCACGCGTTCGGCATTGCCATGCGCGAGCATCTCCATCTCGGCCGGCGAGAGCGACAGGCGGTTGAGGAACGCGACGCCGAGCTTGTTCGATTCATAGGGCCAATCGACCGAGAAGATAATCTTGTCGATGCCGAGCACGTCGCGGGTGCATTGGAAGGCAGGCGGCGAGAAATTGCCGCTGGTCGTGACGATGACGTTCTGATGCATCACCTCGGCGACGGTCTTCTTGAGGCCGCGGCGCTTCCCCGCGAGGCAGGTATGATCTTCGAGCCGGTCGAGATAGAAGGGCAACCCCTCGCCCAAATGGCCGAGGATCAGGGTGAGCTTGGGGAAGGCGTCGAAGAGGCCCGCGAAGATCATGCGCAGCACATGCGACACCGTATCCATGGTGAAGCCCCAGCCGGCGGTCGCCATTTCCTCATAGCCCGCGAAATAGATTTTGGCCGCCGGATGCGGGTCACGGGGATGGAGATAGATCGGCACGTCCAAACCCTGCGCCGCCTCGAAGATCGGCCAGTATTTCTTGTCGTCGAGGAATTCGCCGTTGGTGTGGCCGTTGATCATCGCGCCTTTGAAGCCGTGCTCCTTCACCGTGCGCTCGAGCTCCTTGACCGAGGCGCCGGTATCGGGCGTCGGCAAGGCGGCAAAAGCGGCAAAGCGCCCGGGATGCGCGCTCGCCGCGGCGGCCATGCGTTCATTCGCATCGCGCGCGACCTTGACCGAGGTCGCGGCGTCGAGTCCCTGGCAGCCCGGCATGGTGAGCGAGAGCACCTGAAGATCGATGCCGGCCTCGTTCATCGCCGCGATGCGCGTGTTCGAGATGTTGAGGAGCTCTTCGTCGACGTCGTGGCCGACACGTTGCTTGCGATCGACCATGGAATTGCGCCGCCGCGGCGTGATGGTTTGCATGCCGTCGTAAAGCGGCGTCGAGACATGTTCTTCGATGGCGATGATTCTCATGAGTCCTCCCCGTAACCCGCGCGAGCGCGCACACCCGGGCGATACTCATCGAAGCGGTGCCGCGATGCAAGGCCGGGGCCGTCACGCGCGGCGATGGGCGTTACGTCGTCGCGACCAGAAGCTCCTCCGCATTGTAGGGCGGCCGAAGCCCGTCGCTCCGGCCGAAGAAATAAAGCTCGGCCAGTTGCGCGGCCGAGACATGGCGGGCCTCTTTGAAACCGGCATCGCGGGCGAGCGCGATCATCTCCGTGGGTGTGAAGAAACTGATGAACGGCGTTCCACTGGCGCGCGCGCCTTTCGCCGCCGCCTCCATCGGCGCGCGCAGCGCGGGCTCGGCGAGTTCCAGCGGCAGCAAGAACGACATGATCAGGGTCGAGCCCTGTGCGAGCGTCGCCACCTCGCGAAGCGCGGCCACATTGGCCTCCTTGCTGAGGTACATGCTGACACCCGTCGAGGCGATGATCGCCGGCTTGCCGCGGTCGAAGCCGGCCTTTGCCAGCGCGTCCCAGGAATTGCCCGCCTCGAAATCGACCGGCACGAAGCGCAGCCAAGGCGGCAGGCCGAAGCCGAGGGCCGCCAGGCGCTGCCGTTTCCAGGCCTGAGGCCCTGGGCGGTCGACCTCGAAGAGCGTGAAGTGCGAGGCGATCTCGGGCCGGCGCTGCGCGAAGCTGTCGAGGCCCGCGCCGAGGATCACGTATTGCGCGCCGCCGCGCTGGGCCTGCTCCGCCACCAGATCTTCGATGAAGCGGGCGCGCGCCAGGATCGAGGCGCGGAAAAGTTTCGTCCCCTCCGCATCCATATCGGGGCGGCCGCGCCAGCCTTCATCGGGCGCCGCCAGTTTGAGGCCGACCGTGTCTTCGAACACATGTGGCGGCGGGTCGACCTCGATATGCAGAGCGCGCCACAGCGCGACCCGCACCGCCGTGCTGTCGGGTGCCGCGATCTCGTCATCCGCCATAGGCTGCCTCCTTTCGCCATGCCTTGGCTGAGGTGGGGACTTTCATCGAAGCCTTGACGCGCTTCAAGGCGAAGTTGCGGGGCATCCGCCCTGGCAAAACGGGCACATGCTAGGAACAAGTGCCGTATCTGGACCTTCATTGCCGGCGGACCGTTCAAATCAGGCCGGCGATATGACCTGCCACATGCGGAAAGTCCTCGTCTGGCTGCTCTGCGCCGCAGGCTCATTCGCCGCGCGATGCCGTCGCAATCCCCGCGCCGGATTGGAGAAACCGCGCCCGCTTGGTCGCGCGGAATCGGCTCCCGGCCCTCGTTGACAGGGGCCGGGGCGGGGGTCATGCTTCACATGACAAATATAACCCGCGCGCCGCCGGAGGCGGGCGCTGCGCTTGAGCGCTTGAGGAGGGTACACCATGGACGGCACCACCAAGATCGGCGGGAAGTTCAATGTCGGCGGCGTTCTGCTCGACCGGCCCTTCAAGATCCGCCGTCTCGGCCATTTCGGCTACAACGTCTACAAGATGGACGAGGCGATGCATTTCTATCGCGATCTCCTCGGCTTTCGCGTCACCGACACGCTCGACTTCGCCCGCGTCGTGCCGAAGCCCGGCATGTTCGACGGCGTGCCGACCACGGTCGGCTATTTCATGTCGCACGGCACCGACCATCATTCGCATGTGATCTTCCCAAAAGCGGCGCTCGACCGCATGGGACGCGGTAGCGCCGGCGGGCATGAGACCAATCCCGAGGTCACGACGAACCAGATCACCTGGCAAGTGGGCACTTTGCGCGAGGTCGGCGACGGCATCGACTTCTTCAAGTCGATCGGCGTCAATCCCGGCCGCATCGGCCGCGACGTGCCCGGCTCCAACTGGCACTCCTATCCGCCCGATCCCGAAGGCCACACCAACGAGATCTATTACGGCATTGAGCAGATCGGCTGGAACCTGCAATCGAAGCCGCCGGGCGTGCGGAAGCGCGGCTTCCACGAGAAGCCCGATCTGCCGCAAATCTGCGAGTACCAGGAACTCGAGATGTTCAAGGGCGAGGGAATGGACCTCGGGGCCGGCTTCCGCCATGTCGAGAAAGGCCCGTTCAAATACGACGTCGGCGGCGTGATGCTGGCGCGCCCCTTCAAGGTCATCAAGATCGGGCCGGTGCGGCTCTTCGTCAAAGACATCGCGAAGTGCCTCGAATTCTATACGAAGGTGATGGGGCTACGCGTCACCGAGGAGGTCGAGTACCAAGGTCATCGCTGCGTCTTTCTGCGCTGCAACACCGAGCATCATTCCCTCGCGCTCTACCCGATCGCGCTGCGGGAAAAGCTCGGCCTCTCGCCGCACACCACCTGCATGAGCTTCGGCAATCAGGTCGGCGACTATCAGCAGCTTCGGAGCGCGGTCGACTTCCTCAAATCCGAGGGCGTGACGATCAAATATCTGCCACCCGAGCTCTTCCCCGGCATCGACTATTCCGCCTTCGCGGTCGATCCCGACGGCCACCTGATCCAGCTCTACTATTACATGGAGCAGTTGGGCTGGGACGCGAAGCCGCGACCGAAAGCCGAGCGGCGCAAGGTCGACAACGCGCATTGGCCCGAGGCGGTCGAGGGAATGGCCGACAGCTACGACGGCGAGACGCTGTTGGGGCCATTGGGTTAGCGTTTTCGTCTCGACGAGGTTCGTCGCGGGGCGGCCTTCGGGCCGCCCCGTCGCGTCTCACAAGACAAATTGAGAGGGGGGAATGTCGATGCCGAAATTACTGCTCCGGCGCTGGCGCGTCGCGGTCGCGCTCGTTGCCGCCGCGCTGCTCGCCCTGCCAACAGCGCCCGCGCGGGCCGCGGCCGAGAAGACCACGCTGGCGCTGCCGGCGCTCGCGCTTATCTTTCTGTCGGACTATGTGGCCGAGGCCGCGCATCTTTACGAGAAGGAAGGTCTCGACGTCAAAGTCGTCCTCGTTACCGGCGTCGGCGCCTTCAACGCGGTGGTCTCTGGCAGCGCCGATTTTTCGATGTCGAGCGGGCTGACGCTCAACCGCGCCGCGGCGCATGGTCAGCGCATGCTGGCGATCGCCAACACCATCGATCATTTTCCCGGCGAGCTCGTTCTGCGCAAGGACATTGCCGATTCCATTCATTTCGATCCCGCGGCGCCGCTCGCCACCCGCGCCAAGGCGATGATCGGACGGACCATGGGTGTCGATTCGATCAACTCCATCGTTCATGCCTATCTGCGCGTGATCGCCCGCGCGGGCGGCATCGATCCCGAGAAGATGACCGTCGCGCCGCTGCAGCCGGCCGACATGCTGAGCGCGCTCGACCGCAAGGCCGTGGACGGCTTTTCCTTCGGGCCGCCCTGGCCCGAGAAAGTGCTGACCGAGGGCAAGGCGGTGCTGCTGGCAAGCGGGCTCAAGGGCGATCCGCCCGGCATCACGCCCTTTGCCTACAACGTGCTCGTGACGCGACCCGACTATTGCACCGCGCATGCCTCGATCTGCACCAAGATGGGGCATGCGATGATCGACGCCGCGCGGTTCATCCACGATCATCCGGGCGAGACTTTGGGCTTCCTTCGGGTGCGCTACAAGGATGTGAGCGAGGCGGCGCTGAAGCTCTCGCTCGAGGAAATCACCGCGGCGACGCCGCTTTTGCCCAAAGTCGACGCGACCGGCCTCGGCAATGCCGAGCGGCTCAACATCGAGGCCGGTTTGATGAAGCCCGAAGACAAGGTGAAATCTTATGACGGGCTCTTCACCGACGCCTATCTGAAGTAAAGCACGGTATCGCGGCCGCGGGCGAAGCCAGCGGTCGCGCCTCTGCTAGCCGAAGCTGCCGCGTGCTAGCGGCAGCATGAGAAGCGAGCGCGCGAAGACGCGGTTGCGCGCGGCGATGCCAAGTCCGGTATGAGAGAGCCCTTGCATGGCGAAGCCGCCGCCATCCTCGCTGGCGAGCACGAGGCGCAGCTTGTGCCCGGGGGCAAAGCGATGCGCGGTGGGGAGGATCGCGATCTCGAAACTCGTCGCCGCGCCGGGCGTCAGCGGATCAATCCGGTCATGCGCGTGGTCGGGGAAATGCGGCTTGCTGCGCGTAGGGTCGAGCGCGCGATGGCTGGCGCGCAGCCAGCCCTGCGTTAGGTCGCGCGCCGAGCCGTCGGGCGCGACATCCTGCAGCTTGACGATCCAATCCGTATCGTTGGCGGTCGAGGCGGCGACGAGATGCAGCACGCAGCCGCCGATGAGCTCGATCGGCTCGCGGGCGGCGGCGCTCTCCCAGGCGAGGCGATCCGGTAGCGCCGGCGGATTGGAATTGCGCGGTCGCTCGTAATTCGCCGGCAGGTAGAGATAGTCGCGCGCACCGTCGGAGGCGTTGCCGCCGAGCTTGCCATCGGCGCCGAGCGGGAGATCGATGAAGCGCACGCCTTGGGGCGGCCAGGTATCGGTGGCGCGCCATTCCTCCGTCCCCTCGACGAGATAGCGGATCGGCGGTCCTTCCATGATGCCGGTGTCGCGGTGCTTCAGCCAATGGTCGAACCAGGCAAGGGCTTCGATGTGCAAGGTCTCCCATGGCCATTGCAAGGTGCCGCGCGGCGCCAGCGCAACCCGGAACGGCGTGCCGGGCTTGAGCCGGTCGAGCGCGAGAAAAGGCGTCAGCAAATGGACGCTGACATTCTCCCAATCGGCGCCAAGATAGAGCGGTATGGCGATCTGGCCGATCTGGTCGGTCATGTCGCGCGAGCGCCAGAATTCATCGAACAGCGGATGCTCGACCGCGATCTCGGTGTAGAGCTCGTCCCAGGGATGGCGCGCGTAGGGAAAGCGCAAGGCGCGGGCGAGCATCGATACGGGATTGGCTTTGGGGCGGGCGATCTTCCGATGAAGCGGCCCGAGCCGGATGATCGCGTTGAGCGCCTGGAACACGCGGTTGCGATAGAAATCCTCGCGCGGGCGCGAGGCCATGCCGATCGCGTTCAGATATTTGCGCGCGAAGCCGCCGGTGAAGATGCCGCCGTGATAAAGAATCTCGCGATACCAATCGAGGGTCGCCGAGAAGGGGAAGATCGCTTTGAGATGCGGCGGCGCCATGATCGCGGCGCGAATTTGCTCGATGGCAAAATAACTGACGCCGATCATGCCGATCTCGCCATCGCACCAGGGCTGTGCCGCGGTCCATTCGATCAGATCATAGAGATCGTGGTGCTCCGGCTCGGCCATGAAACCGTAGGTGCCGCCGCTGCCGCCCGTGCCGCGGCAATTGGCGATGAGGTGGGCATAGCCGCGCGGCACGAAGAAATCGCTTTGGCCGGCTTCGATGAAGCCGACCGGCACTCCCATATGCTGGACCTGGCGCGGATAGGGGGAAATCGCGACGAGAGCGGGATGCCGGCCATCGTCTTTCGGGCGATGGAGATCGGCGTGAAGCGCGATGCCGTCGCGCATCGGAATGGCGATGTTGGTCTCGCTCGTTACCTCGAAGGCGGGGGCCGAAAGGTTGCGGTAAGTGCGGCCAGTGGTTTGCACGCCGAAGAGCCGGCGCTGCCCTGGCTCGATCCCGGATGCTTTCATCGTCGGCTTCCCCCTTGCCCTGTCATCGTTTCCGCGCCAGCGACCAAGCGGGAGACCGCCAGCGCGGTGCTGGTTCTCAATTCGCGCCGCGCCGCGGGCTCGGCGCGGGCAAGCTCCAGCACGGCAAGCCCGACGCCGAGGGCGTGCATCAGCGCGACGGCATCGCCGCCGTCGCGGGGACCGCCCAATCGCCCGATTGTCTCGGCGAGGCGGGCGCGGACATCCCTGGTGAGCGCGCGAAATATTCTGCGGATCGCGGGCTCGGCATCGGCCGCAAGCACCAGGGTGAGGAGCAGCCGCGTCTGCTCGGGCGTGCAGAGCCGGGCGAAGCTTAGGCCGAACCCGCGCGGATCGGCCGGCGCCTCGCGCGCAAGGCGCTCGAACCCCGCAAGGAGACGCCGCGCGACCTCGCGCGATACCGCCGTCACGAGATCGCGGCGCGTCGGAAAATAATAGGTGAGGTGGCTTTGCCTGAGGCCCGCCGCCAGCGCGACGCGGGGCTGGGTCAGGGCCGACCACCCCTCGCTTTGCAGCACCGTCAGGGCGGCGGCGACGATGCGGTCCCGCATGGCAGCGCGTGTTTTGGTAGACATACCAAAATCTAGTGAGATCGCGCCGCCCTTGTCAACCGCCGTCCGCCGGGGCGCGCGAGGCGGAAAGGGGCCGCCGGAGCCGTGTACGGCGAGCGGGATGCGTGCCGGGGCGCCCCGCCGCGCCGCTCGAGAGGCCCGGGAACTTCCCGATGCTGCCCGCCGTTTCAGCGATGACGCGGCATGGTTGGATTGCGAAAATTGCTTTCGGTCGATGGCGGTGGAGCAATGATCCACAGGGAGGCGCTTCAGTCGACGGCGCCCACAGCGATCGAAGCGTCGCCGCGCATGCCGTCTCAAAGACTTCGCTGTGTGTCCGTTCCGGTGCGATCGACGGATCGCCGCCGCGGTGGCTCATGCGCGGTAAAGCGGGTGTTCGGTGGTGCCGGGCGGAGGCCTATGGTATGGCGTCCGAGCGTTTTCGGCTTGGGAGCGTCCGGCGTGTCCGGTGCCTCCAAAGCGGTTGAGGAGAGGGCGATGAAAGAGTTGGGCTGCCGCCTTTTCGCACGGATCGCCGCATCGCTGTGGAGCTTGGTTCTCCGGCGCCGGCCCGCGACGCCTCCCGCGCGGCCTGGTTCCGCAATCGGCGGAGCGGCAAACCGCTATTGGGTCGCCCCGATGACCAGATCCGGCAGCCGCGGCGAGAGCTGGGCGGTCAATCGCGACGATGGCGGCGACACGGTCGCCACCGGCCTGAGCCTCGCGCAAGCGAGGACGCTCTGCGGCTTGCTCAACCGCTCGAGCGGCTTCGCCGCCAACGAGCACCGGCTCTCTGCCGGGGTTAAGCCGCCGCGCATCCAAAGCCCGGACATCTGACTCCCAGCTACCCTCCGCGGGTTGCGGCTTAAAGCCAGCGCCGGACGCGCGCTTTGTAGTCGCGATAGGGGGCGCCGAAGCGGCGCTCGAGGAACGCCTCCTCGCGCTCGATCACGCGGCGCTGGATGATCATCAGCACCACCGGCAGCAGCAGGAGCGCCCAGAGGGATTGCGCGCCGATGGCGATGCCGAGATAGATCGCAGCCAGGCTCACATACATGGGGTTTCGGCTGAGCCGGTAGGGCCCTGCGAGCACGAGATGGCTCGCCGCGCGATCCGGGCGTATCGTCGTGCCGGCGCCGCTGAAGCGCGAGATGGCCGAAGCGGCGGCGGCGATGCCGCAAACCACAAGGACGCCGCCGACCGGCCATGCGATCGAGTCCGTGACAATCCGCGTGGGCACCCACGCCGTGACGATCAGGCCGGCGACAAGGCCTGCCAGATAGACCAGCGGCGGCACGATGCGAATCTTGGGAGCGTCGGTACCAGGATCGGTCATGGGCCACTCCTTCTTTAATAGGCTCCAACGGGACGTAGCCTAACGCCGCCCCTATGCGAAAACCTCGCCAAGCGGCGCCCTATTCATTAAGGTTTGCCGGGGCTTTGGGAGGAAGGCAATGGACGACGTTTATACGGGATTTTTTCCCTCGCCGATCTTTTTGGTTGTGATCGTCGCGCTATGGATCGCGCTTGCGGTCGGCAACGGCTTCATCGCCCGCGCGCTCGGCAAGAATGTCGCGCTGTGGGTGATCCTGTCGCTGATCCCGATCGTGAATTATTTCTTCTACATCTACATCGCCTATTCGGTCATTCTGGGCATCCTCTACAAGCTCAACGCGCTCGAAGGCCGCATGGGCGTCGTCGACACCTGAGGCCGGCCTCCTTATATAAACGGGTGCACTCCCAGCGCGCCGAGGAGGGATCCCATGCAGCTGAAAGACCCGAAGCTTTTCCGCGAGCAAGCCTATATCGACGGCAAATGGGCTGGGGCGGATCGGGGCGGCACGGTCGCGATCGATAATCCCGCGAGTGGCGAGCGGCTCGGCACCGTGCCCGAGATGGGCGCGGCCGAGACGCGGCGGGCGATCGAGGCGGCCGAGCGCGCGCTGCCCGAGTGGCGTGGCCGCACCGCCAAGGAGCGCGCTTCCATCCTGCGGCGCTGGCACGATCTGATGATGGCGAACCAGGAAGATCTGGCGCAACTCATGACCGCCGAGCAAGGCAAGCCCTTGAGCGAATCGCGCGGCGAGATCGCCTATGCCGCCGCGTTCCTCGAGTGGTTCGCCGAGGAGGGCAAGCGCGTCTATGGCGACGTGATCCCGGGCTTCACGCGCGACCGGCGCATCATCGTCCTGAAGCAGCCGATCGGGGTGTGTGCCGCGATCACGCCGTGGAATTTCCCCTCGGCGATGATCACGCGCAAATCGGGTCCCGCCCTCGCCGCTGGCTGCACCATGGTGGTGAAGCCCGCGCCGCAAACGCCGTTCTCGGCGCTCGCCATGTGCGAGCTCGCCGAGCGCGCGGGGCTGCCGAAGGGCGTGTTCTCGGTCGTGACTGGCGCCGAGAAAGAAGTCGGCGCCGAGATGACCTCGAACCCAATCGTCCGGAAGCTCTCCTTCACCGGCTCGACCGCGGTCGGGAAAATCCTCATGGCGCAATGCGCCGGCACCTTGAAGAAGCTCTCGCTCGAGCTGGGCGGCAATGCGCCCTTCATCGTCTTCGACGATGCCGATATCGATGCCGCGGTCAAAGGCGCGATCGCCTCCAAATATAGGAATGCCGGCCAGACCTGCGTTTGCGCCAACCGCATCCTCGTGCAGGAGCCGGTCTATGACCGCTTTGCTGGCAAGCTCGCCGACGCAGTGAAGGCGATGAAGGTCGCGCCCGGCAACGAGGAGGGCGCGGTGATCGGCCCGCTCATCGATCAGGCCGGGATCGAGAAGGTCGAGGAGCATGTGGCCGATGCGGTGAAGAAAGGCGCGCGCGTGATCCTCGGCGGCAAGCGCCACGCACTCGGCGGCACGTTCTACGAGCCGACCGTACTGGCGGATGTGACGACGCAGATGAAGCTCGCGCGCGAGGAAACCTTCGGGCCGGTCGCGCCGCTCTTCCGCTTTGCGACCGAGCGGCAGGCGATCGACATGGCGAACGACACCGAGTTCGGCCTTGCCGCCTATTTCTACGGCCGCGACATCGCACGCATCTGGCGCGTCGCCGAGGCGCTCGACTACGGCATTGTCGGCATCAACGAGGGAATCATCTCGACCGAGGTCGCGCCCTTCGGCGGCGTCAAGGAAAGCGGCATCGGCCGCGAAGGCTCGAAATACGGCATCGAGGATTATCTCGAGATCAAATATCTGTGCCTCGGCGGGATGTAGGGCTCGCTGCACATATCGCTGGAAATCGGCCGTGCGTCCCTCGACTACTCGCGCCTAACGGCGCTCGCGCTCGGGATGAGGCGATTTTCTTGGTGCCATCCACCACGTCGCCTCACGCTGAGCGCGCGCGAAGCGCGTAGTCGAAGGGCGCAGGATGCCCTTGCTCCGCGTATATATGCGCTAGCGCCGCCCCACGGAGCGAAGAGGGTTGATTGGTGCGCGCTCATCCCGCCTCGGATAGCCGGAACTCGTAAGCTGGCGGCGCTTTGAGGTCGAGCGTCCGCCAATTGGTGCCTTGCGGGAACCGCACCGCGAGCGCGCGGATCGCGCGATAATCGATCGCCTGATCGAGGCCGAAAGGCAGCTCGCCCTTCGCATGCGCGTCGAGCGCATCGAAGAACATGCGGCGCGCACGCACGATCACCGCATCGCTCGAGCCGAGATATTCGCGGCTCCGGTCGCTGATCGGGCCCATCGATTCCTCGATGATGAAATCCTCATAGACGAAGTTCTTGAGGAACCCGCTGAAATGGCCGTTGCCCATGGCGTCGCGGCTCTGGTGCCAGGCGTTGGTGGCATCGCCGCGATCGGCGGCGAAATCGTCGTGATCGGAGCCGCTGCGGTCGAGCGCCTGGGCGCGGTACCATTCGGGTACCGGACCGAACGGGTTCATGTAATAGTACCAATGCGCGCTCCATTCATCGTCGATCGGCACCACGGCAACGACGAAGCGCGGCTCGCCGTGATTGCCGGGGATGAAGGAGAAATAGGGCAGCACCACCTCGCGGATGCGCGCATAGATCGTGCCGTCGGGAAGATTGCGCAGCGCCGCCTCGCGGAAGCCGTAGGGCTGCTCGATGAATTCGAAGCGCGGCGCCGAATCCGACGACACGAGATTGCCAGTGCTGTTGGCGTTGGCGCGGCCGGGCACGGAAGAGCGATGGAGGAAATTCAGATGCGCGGAATCGAGCTGGCCCTCGAAGCCTTGCAGCCAATTGCCATGGACGATGGCACAGCGCAGTAGCGATTCCGCCGGCGGGTGATGGAACTCGAAATCGCAGAAATCGGGCGGGGAGGCGCGGCGTCCCATATAGATCCACACCATGCCGCCGGCCTCGCGCGCCGGATAATGCGTCACCGGCACGGTCGCGGCGAAAGCGGCGCGGCGATCGGCCGGCTCGGTCGGCACGTCGACGCATCTGCCTGACACATCGAATTTCCAGCCATGGAAAATGCATCTGAGCCCGTTCTCTTCGTTGCGCGCCAAAGCGAGCGAGGAGCAGCGATGGGGGCATTGGCGGGCGAGCACGCCGACGCGTCCGTCGGTCGCGCGAAAGGCGACGAGGTCTTCACCAAGAAGCCGGAACTGCTTCGGCGCGCCATCGGCGATGAGGCTCGCCGAGCGCAAGGCCGGCGTCCAGACTTCGCGCAGCATCTCGCCCATGGGCGTGCCGGCGCCGACGCGCGTCAACCGTTCGTTCTCTTCTTTCGACAGCATCAGTCTTCTCCCTAACCAGGGCCGATCTTATCCGCTAGATTGGCGCTATGCCAATCGAAGGGGGCATCGGGATATGAGCCGCGCTAACATCCTAATCCGCGGCGGGGCGGTGATCGACGGCACCGGCGCGCCGGCACGGGAGGCCGATGTTGCCATCGCGGCGGGGCGCATCGCCGCGATCGGGCCGAAGCTTGCGGTGGATGCAAGCCGCGTCATCGATGCGCGCGGCCAGGTGGTGGCACCGGGTTTCATCGACATCAAGACGCATTCCGATTGGACCTTGCCGCTCAATCCCAAAGCTGAAAGCAAGATCCGCCAGGGCGTCACCACCGAGGTCATCGGTCATTGCGGCTATTCCTGCGCCCCGGCACTGCCGGGCAAGGCGGGGCTGCTCAAGGACTATCTCTCGCCTTCGGCACCCTGGCTCTCTTTCGTCGATCAAAGCTATGCCGAGTACCTCGCGAGTCTCCCCGCGACCTCGACCAATTACGTGGCGCTCGTGGGCCACAACACGCTGCGGCTCATGGTGATGGGGCTCGCCAACCGCGCAGCGACCAGCGACGAGCTCGCGCAGATGGCGGCGCTGATCGAGGCGGCGCTCGATGCCGGCGCCTGGGGGCTCTCGACTGGGCTTTTCACCCCGCCCGGCGCCTTCGCCTCGACCGAGGAGGTGGTGGCGCTGGCAAAGGTCGCGAAGCAAAAGGGCGGGCTCTATTTCACCCATCTGCGCGACGAGGCGAACCAGGTCTTCGCGGCGCTGGACGAGGCGATCCGCGTCGGGCGCGAGGCGGGAGTCCATGTGCAGGTGGTGCATCTGAAGCTCTCGGGCCTCGACAATTTCGGCCGCGCCGCGGAGATGCTCGGCCGCTTCGATGCGGCGCGCCGGTCGGGCGTCGCGATCGATTGCGATCAATATCCCTACACCGCCGCGAGCAATCCCTTGAAAAACCTCCTGCCGCGCTGGGTGCAGAACGACAAGATCGAGGAGATGCAGGCGCGGCTGGCGAGCCCCGACAATCGCGCGCGCATCCGCCAGGAGATCGCCAAGGAAGGCCTCAACAATTTCGGCCGCATCAAGGATTGGCAGGCGATCCGCATCTCGGTCAGCCCCAACCAGGCGCAATTCGCCGGCCGCACCATCGCCGAGCTCGCGGCCGAGCGGCAGATCGACGGGCTCGATTGCGTTTGCGATTATCTCATCGCCGATAAATTCGCGACGCGCGTGCTGGTCGATTCGATTTCCGAGGACGACATCCGGACGATGATCCGCTCGCCCCATGTCTGCGTCGGCTCGGACGGGAATTGCGTCGCGCCCTACGGCATCACCGGCCAGGGCCGGCCGCATCCGCGTTTCTACGGCACCTTCCCGCGCATCCTCGGCCATTATTGCGAGGAGTTGCACCTCATCGATCTGCCGCGCGCGATCTGGAAGATGACCGGCGCCTCAGCGAGGGCGCTGGGCTTCAAGGACCGCGGGCTGTTGCGTGAGGGCTATGCCGCCGATGTGACGATCTTCGATCCGGCCGAATTTCGCGAGCGCGCGACCTATCAGGACCCGCATCAATTCCCCGCCGGACAATCGACCACGGTGCTCGTCAATGGCGTCGTCACCGTCGATCATGCCGAGCATACCGGTGCGCTCGCAGGTCAGCGCTTGCGCCGGGCGGCGTAAGGACCGGCGACAATGTATCGTCCCTCCGAGTTCAACGAAGACCGCATCGAGGTTCTCCACCAAGCGATGCGCGATATCGCCTTCGGAACATTGGTGACGATAGGGGCGGACGGGCTCATCGCCAGCCATATCCCGCTCTTGCTCGAGGATGCGCCCGCGCCTTTGGGCAACATCACCGGCCATCTCGCGCGCGCCAATCCGCAAGCGCGCGCTCCTGCGCCCGAGAGCGAGGCGCTCGTGATCTTCTTGGGGCCTCACACCTACGTCACGCCCTCCTGGTATCCGAGCAAGGCGGAGACGGGGCGGGTGGTGCCGACCTGGAACTATGTCGCGGTCCACGCCTATGGAAGCTTGCGCTTCATCGACAATCCGGCCTGGAAGCGCGCGCATGTGACGCGCCTCACGCGCTCGCAGGAAAGCAAGCGCGAAGCGCCTTGGACGGTCGATGACGCGCCCGAGGATTATCTCCAAGGCATGCTCAAAGGCATCATCGGCTTCGAGCTGCCGATCGCGCGGCTCGAGGGCAAGTGGAAGATGAGCCAGAACCGGCGTGAGCCGGACCGGCAAGGCGTGATCGCGGGGCTCGAGGCCGAGGCCGATCCGCAATCCGTCGCGGTCGCGGCGATCATGGCCGCGCGCGAGCGGAAGTAAACGCAGGACCCCGCTTCGCTCAGTTGCAGCGGTAGAGCCGCGCGCCGACCGTGTCGATGAGACCGGTGCAGCGATGCGACGCAGCCGCGGCAAGGAGTGTCTCCTTTTCCTGCTGTTGCACCGCGCCGTCCGTATGCGCGAAGAGAAGACACAGCCCGGGATGTGTATCGACCAACTGTTTGAACGCGCCGACATAATCGGCAAAGCGGTCATGTACGCCCCACGACCAGCTCGGCACGCTTGATGCGGTGGGGATGGCGCCAAGGAAGGCGATATCGGGGCGGCGGTCCTTGTAGATATCGACCGCCGGCCAAGCCAGATAGTAGCTCCACACGGTTGGGCAGGTGCGCGGCGGCACGGCATCGATGAGCTCTGCCACCTGCTCCCGTTCCGAGCGCGCCGCGACCTGGAGCGCGAAAGGGAAGAGGAGCAAGGCGCAGAGAAAGACCACCGCGGGAAAGCTCGAGCTGCGAGAGCCGAGCCGCGCCCGCGCAACGAGATCCTCGATTGCGGCGCCGAAGGACAGCGCGAAGAGCGGAAGCAGAAAAAGCATCTTGCGCGGCTCCGCGAAGGGATAGAGCCCGGCGAAAGAGAGCACGGCCAGAGAGGCGAGCGCGCCGAGGCAGGTTCCGTGCTCGAAGACCCGGCGCCGCCAGCCCAGAGCCGCGCCCGCCGCCCATGCCGCGACGGCAAAAAGGGTGACGATCTTTGCCGCACGCGGAATCGGCACCGCCGGATCGAGAACGTTCAGCACGCGCCCGATATGATGCCAGGTCTCCGGCCGGGTCAGGACGAGGAACTCCCAGGCATAGCTGCGCGCGTTGCCGGCGAATTGCAGCACTGTCGAAGGCGCGACCACGAAATGCTGCCAGAGCGCGCCCGCGACGAGCCAGGCCAGCCCATAAGGCGCCAGCCGGCGCAGGGAGCGCGCATCGAGCCGGCGGCTGGCAACGAGCGCCGCGGCAAGGCCCAAGGCGCAGGCGGCGGTTACCACCGGCGCGGTGTAGGTGAAGGCAAGGGCGCCGATCGAGAGCGCGGTGAAGAGGATCAGCGCGCGGCGATCCTCTGGCGCCGCGGCGAATCGCGCGGCCGGGTAAAGGATCAGCGCCGATGCCAGGAATTCGAAACTATAGGGCTTCATCTGCGCCGCCTGCACGATCGCCGTCGCGGAAAAGGCCGCCAGCAGAAGCGCGGCGCATGCCCCGCCCGCGCCGAGCCGCTGGCGCAGCGTGGCCCAGAGCGCCCAAAAGCCGGCGATGGAGGCGAGCAGCGCCGGGAGGCGTAGCCAGAGACCATTCGGCCCGAACGCCGCAATCAGCGCCTTCCACAGCAGCGCCGGCAGGATCGGCGTCGCCTGGGTGTATTGACCGAGCGGCACCCAAGGCAGGAGCGTCGCCTGGTCCTTGAGCGCCTGGTAGAGCATCGCCTCGTCGAGCCATAAATCTGGATCGACGGCCCAGGCGACAATCCGCACCAGCAGGGCGAGTGCGAGGATCGCCAGGACAAGGATGCCCGCCTTCGACAGCGCGCGCGCCGGCAGCTGCGCGATCCGCGGCGTTGCGGCCTCGCTCGCTTCAGCGGGCACGGGAGCGTGTCGGCAGAGTGGCCGCGCGGTCGCTCTCGCGCCAGGGCCGCGGCCGCCGCGCGGCGGCGGGTATTGCCGCTGCGGGCGTTCGCTCGATGCGTGAGAGGCGCGGAATGGCGGCGATCCCGGGGATAGCCAGATAGACGAGGCGCTTCGATTCTTTTCGGCCGCGCGCGACCGTGTCGAGAATGAGGCCGACGGCGCAGGAGAGCGATGCCAGCAGGACCAGCCCGGTCGCCAACACCGCGGTCGGCAGGCGCGGCACCAGCCCGGTCTTGAGGAATTCGAGCACGATCGGGGTGCCGAGAAGAATCCCCAAAACGAAGAGCAAGCCGCCGGCCGCGCTGAAGAATCGCAGCGGCCGCTCGTCCTTCATCAGGACGAGAATGGTGCGCAGGATGCGCAGCCCGTCCGGGAGGGTGCGCAGCTTCGACTGGCTGCCCGCCGGCCGATCGCGGTAGAGCGTCGCGATTTCGCCGACCGGCATGTGCAGATCGAGCGCGTGGACGCTGAACTCGGTCTCGATCTCGAAGCCGAGCGCGAGCGCCGGAAAGGATTTGACGAAGCGGCGGCTGAAGGCGCGGTAGCCGGACAGCATATCGCTGATGCGGTTGCCGAAAATCATGCCGACGAGACCAGTCAGGGCACGGTTGCCGAAGCGATGCCCGGGGCGATAGGCCGTCTCGACCTCGGTGGCCCGGATGCCCGTCACCATGTCGAGCCCATTCTCGACCAGGGTGCGGAGCATCGTTGGGGCTGCCGCCGCGTCATAGGTATCGTCGCCATCGACCAGGAGGTAGATGTCCGCCTCGACATCGGCGAACATGCGCCGGACGACATGGCCTTTCCCCTGAAGGCTTTCCCGGCGCACCAGCGCGCCGGCCTCGCGCGCCGCCGCGATCGTGCCGTCCTGCGAGTTGTTGTCATAGACATAGATCGCCGCGCCCGGCAAAGCCGCCCGGAAATCGGCGACGACCTTGGCGATCGAAACCGCCTCGTTGTAGCAGGGTATCAAGACCGCGACCTGCGGCCAGCCGGGAAGAGTCATCAAAAAACGCAGCACCGTGACGGGTTGAGGTTTGCGAATGGGCAGGATCGTGCGACGGGCGAAGCGGCGGTCCTCGTCACGAGGCCGCCGCCGGCAAAAAATGATCCGTCTCTCGAGAACACCCGGAGCGGGTGACGCGGCGAAAGCATTGCGAACCGATACACTCTGTCGAATGGGCTACGGGGGCCGTTGGGCTTTTCACCGCCGGCAATTTTCCGAATCTGGGTTTCGGTTTTGCCTGCCGGCGGACGATCGAAAATGTAGTCGAGCAAGGCTAACGCCGCGATGTCGGGGCGATGGTGACCATTCTGGGGTCTTTGGCCATGCCACGCTGCGCCGGAACCTCGGCTCGCGCATGCGTTCAGATCGATCTTCTAACAGATTGATTTTCGAGAATTATGTCTCCACCTAAAAGCTTCGGAGCGGGCCGCGCGTTTGTCGGGCCGGGCCGCGCCGCCGGTGCTATCATCGGCGCCCTTGCCGGATCTGCGGCGCCTCCTCAGCTTTGGTGAAAGCCTCTTCATGCCATCCTATGATTTCGATCTCTTCACCATCGGCGCCGGCTCGGGCGGCGTTGCCGCCTCGCGCCGTGCCGCCTCCTATGGCGCGCGCGTCGGCATTTGCGAGGACAGCCGCGTCGGCGGCACTTGCGTCATCCGCGGCTGCATTCCGAAGAAGCTGCTGGTCTATGGCGCGCAATTCGCCGACGCTTTCGAGGACGCGGCGGCCTATGGCTGGAGCGTCGTGCCGCCGCGCTTCGACTGGCCGACCCTCATCGCCAATAAGAACAAAGAAATCAATCGACTCGAAGGTATCTATCATAAGTTGCTTAAGGATTCCGGCTGTGCCCTCTTCGAGGCGCGCGGTCGGCTGATCGATCCGCATACCATCGAGGTCGGCGGCAAGCGCGTCACCGCGGCCAACATCATCGTCGCGACCGGCAGCCACCCGGTCATGCCGCAAATCCCGGGCATCGAGCATGTCATCTCCTCGAACGAGGCGCTGGACCTGCCCGCGCTGCCGCGGCACATCATCATCGTCGGCGGCGGCTATATCGCGCTCGAATTCGCCAACATCTTCTCGGGCTTCAAAGCCGAGGTGACGCTGATCGTCCGCGGCGAGGAGGTGCTGAACGGGTTCGATGACGATGTGCGCGCGGCGATCGCCCAGGAAATGCGCCAGCGCGGCGTGGTCATCCGGCTGCGCACCGAGCTCGAGCGCATCGAGAAGAGCCCAATCGAGGGCTGCACCGTGCGCACCAAGGCGGGCGAGGAGATCTCGGCTGATCTGGTGATGTATGCGACCGGCCGCAAGCCCAACATCAAAGGCATCGGTCTCGAAGAGGCCGGCATCAAGCTGCACAAGGACGGCCGCGTCATCGTCGATGAATGGTCAAAGACCACGGTGCCGCATATCTATGCGATCGGCGACGTGACCGACCGGCTCAATCTGACGCCCGTCGCCATCGCCGAGGGCCGCGCCATCGCCGAGACGCTCTTCAACAACAACCCGATGGCGATCTCGCATGAGAATGTTGCGACCGCCGTGTTCAGCCAGCCCCCCGTGGCGACAGTCGGCCTTTCCGAGCGCCGCGCGCGCGAGAAAGGTTATACGCTCGACATCTATCGCACGCGCTTCCGGGCCTTGAAGCACACGCTCTCCGGCCGCGAGGAGCGCACTTTGATGAAGCTGGTGGTCGATCGTGCCACGGATCGCGTGCTGGGCTGCCATATGGTTGGGGCCGATGCGCCCGAGATCATCCAATCCCTTGCCGTCGCCATCACCTGCGGGGCGACCAAGCGGCAATTCGACCGCACGATGGCGATGCATCCGACCGCGGCCGAGGAATTCGTCACCCTGCGCGACAAGGTGCCCGACCCCAAGGCCGAAGCGGCGGAATAGGGCGCGCGGCACTCGGCAACAAAGCGGGAATAAAGCGCGGCGAAGTCTGGTCTAAGCCTCGTCACATCGACGAGGAGAGCCAGATGGCCACCAACACCAAGGATGAAGTGCGGCCCTCGCGCCGCCAGGTCCTCAGCTGCATGGCGTGGGGAAGCGCCGGCATTCTCTGGACGGTTTCGGGCGGCGTGCCGGTGGCACGCGCGCTCGACGCCGCGCCGCGCGCCAGCGCGGCGGCCGTGCAGCCTTTCAGCTTCGTCCAGATCAGCGATTCGCATATCGGCTTCGACAAGAAGGCCAATCCCGAGCCGGAGGCGACTTTGCGCGCAGCGCTGGAGAAGGTCGGCGCGATGCGCGAGCGGCCCGCTTTTATGCTTCATACAGGCGATGTCAGCCACCTCTCGAAGCCGAGCGAGTTCGATGCCGCCGACGGAATCATGAAGACGGCCGGCCTCGATGTGCAATATGTGCCGGGCGAGCACGACACGATCGACGACGACGGCAAAGCGTTCTTCGCGCATTTCGGGCGCGGCCGGACCACGCCCTGGTACAGCTTCGATCAAGGCGGCGTCCACTTCGTCGGCCTGGTCAATGTCCTCGCGCTGAAAGCGGGCGGGTTCGGCTCGCTCGGCGCCGAGCAGATCGCCTGGCTGAAACAGGACCTCGAGGGCCGCAGCGCCAGCACGCCGATCGTCGTCTTCGCGCATATGCCGCTGTGGCTGATCTATCCCGATTGGGGCTGGGGCACGGACGACGCGGCCGAGGCGCTGTCGCATCTGAAGCGCTTCGGCTCGGTGACGGTGCTGAACGGGCATATCCACCAGATCATGCAGAAGGTCGAAGGCAACATCGCCTTCCGCACCGCTTGCTCGACCGCCTATCCGCAACCGGCGCCCGGTACCGCGCCTGGGCCCGGACCGCTGGTCGTGCCGGCGGAAAAGCTGCGCTCGGTGCTCGGCATCCGCCGCATCGCGTTCGCCGAGGGTGTGCCGGCGATCAGCGAAGCCAGCCTGGCAGGGTGAAAGCGATGAAAAGCTATTTCCCTGCGCTCACGGCGGCCATGCTGGCGCTGGCGGCTTGCCCGGCTCTCGCGCATGACATGGATCATGGCGGCATGATGAAGCCCGCCGCATCCACGCAAAGTGCGGCCATCGAGCCGAACACGGTCGCGATCGACAATTTCGCGTTCGGGCCCAACAGCATCACGGTCCCCGTGGGCACGACGGTGACCTGGATCAATCAGGACGACGAGCCGCATACGGTCGTCAACACCGGCAATCCGCGGCTCTTCAAATCGGGCGCGCTCGACACCGGGAACAAATTCAGCTTCACCTTCGACAAGCCCGGCACCTACCGGTATTTCTGCTCGCTCCATCCGCACATGACCGGCGTGATCGTCGTTCAATAGAGATCGCCGCACTCCATCAATCTTCGGCCGCGCGGGTGCCCGTCCGCGCGGCCGGCCGCGATTCACTCCGGCGGGCAAGCAGCGCCGTCCGGGCCAGAGGGTGGTCCTCGGGAAGGCGCTCGCCGCGCCCGTCAGGACGGCGATGCGGCGGTTGCAATTTCGAAGCGGCGGACGAAGTCGGCGAGCTCCCCGCGTTCGAGATCCGAAATCGCCCAGAAGGTCAGATCTCCCTGCGCAAAACGCAGGAGATTGTAGCCCTGGCGCGTGTAGGCCTCGGTTCCCTCGGGCTCGCCGCTCTCGTTCGTCCAGACCATCAGGTTGATGATGTGCTTGTCGCGGCGATAGACGAGCACCGCGCAGGGGCGGCGGTCGACGTAATCGAGCCGTCCGCCGATGAGCGGAAAGCCTGCGGCCGCCAGATCCACCGCGGGCGGCGCGGCATCGACCTTGCCGAGGAACCACGGCCGCACCGTGTGCCGGTCGGAGGAGGCGACATCGATGAGGTGATCGCCCATCAGCGAGCGGACGTGGCTCGAGACGACGTCTTCCACCACCCGGCTGTCGTTGGGAGCGGCGACATACTCGGCGGTCAGGGTGGAACTCAAGGCGACCGAGAGCGCGAGCGAGGCCGCAAGCGCGACCGGGTTCCAGCCCCTCGCGAGATAGCGCAAGTTTGCCGCGCCACGCGCGGGCGCAACGAGGGTGCGGATACCCGTGCGGAGCTCGAGCGGGGCGCGATAGCGCTGTAGATCGCGTTTCAGCACCTGGCCGAAGGCGAGCGCTTCGGCGTGCCCTGCGCGGCAGGTGGCGCAGCCGCGGAGATGCGCGTCATATGCGGCGGCCGTTGCCGCATCGAGCGCGCCGTCGTCATAGAAAGGTTCCAGCGCTCTTGCTTCGGTGCAATTCATGGCCGGCTCCCGTGCTCGGATCGATGCCAGGCGGCTTGAAGAGATTGGCGGCCCCGCGCCAAGCGCGACATGACGGTGCCGATCGGAACGCCGACGATATCGGCGATCTCGCGATAGGACATGTCTTCCATCTCGCGCAGGATGAGGACCTCTCGGTAAGACGGCGGCAATTCGGCCAGCAAAATGTTGAGCCGGCGTGCGTCCTGCTTTTCGGCGAGCACCGCCTCGGGGCTTCGGCCAAGGCCGGCGGCGTTGAGTTCGATCGAAGCCGCGTCGGCCTCGACCTCCTCGGCCCTATCTTCCCATGCCATCGCTTCCGCCGCCGGACGGTTCGCTTTGATCCAGGTGAAGCAGGTGTTGCGGACGATCTTCAAAAGCCAGGCATTGGCGTATTGCCCGTCGAAGCCGTCGAAATATTTGAAGGCGCGCAGGCAGGCTTCCTGCACCACGTCCTGCGCATCGGCGTCGCTGCGCGTCAGCCAGCGTGCGAGATTGTATGCTGAATCGAGATGCGGCAGCACAAGCTCTTCGAAGCGGCGCGCTTTCGTCTCATCGACGCTCGCCGTGCCGGTGCGTTGCGCGCCGTGGCTGCGGGAAAATCCTCCAAGAAAAGCGATCGCCATCACAAACATTCCTCCGCCCCGTGGTGACGGGGTAGAGATCGGCGGCAGCGCAGATTTATTCTCGAATTCGGCACGTGCGGGCGCGGCGAAATGCCGCGAGGAAGATGGCCCTGCCGCGGGGAGGACGCGGCAGGGCCGATCCCAGGCGGACCGGCGGGGGGAACGCCGGAACGGATCGCCCGGGATATTCGGAAAATGCGCGCGGGCATTGCCGGCTTCTCCCAATTAGAAATCGAAGACCAGCTGATTGCGGATGTAGAGCGTGTCCTTTGCGCCTGCGACTTTCAGCGCCGGGCCGACGAAGGCATAGGCGAGGTCGAGCCCGTAATTGAGGTGCGGCGCAAACCCCCAATAGAGCCGCAGATTGGGCTGCTGGCCGATGAACTGGCCGCGCGAAATCGCGGTAATTTGATAGGGATTGGCGCCGGGCGCGGTTTGATTGCCGAAATAGGTGCCGGCATAGACGGCATCGCTCTGGTTTTGGCGGAAATAAAAGGAGTACCAGAGCGAGAGGCCGAGATTCTCGACATGAAAAGCTCCGATTTGGAAATCGGGTTTCAGCGCGATGCGCGGCGAGAGATTGATCACGTTCGAGAGCGCCTGCGATACCGAGACCGTGCTGATCGCATAGGCATTCTGCCGCATCGGTTGGAAGGTCGAGATTGTGTTGGAGCCGCCGCTGCGCGCCGCGCTCACGCCGCCCGAGGCGCCGTCGATCCAGAGGCCGAGCCAGGGCTTCCAGGGCGAGGCGAAATTGTATCCGGTGCTGGTGTGAAAGGCCCAGGCCTCGGCCGCGAATTGACCGAAGCTGCCGCGCTGGATGACGCCCGAATAGTCGAAATCCGCCTGGCCGAGCGCCCCATAGACCCGCAGCCCGATACTGTGCCGATAGTCGTGCGCGGTGATGAAGCTTGCGCCGCCGGGGGCGATCGCGCGCGAGGCCGGATTCTTGAGCAGATTGCGGTTGGTGTATTGGGCGGCGGCGTTGCTGTAGCCGTAATAAAACGTATCGATGCCGAGCTTCGCCGCTTTGCCGAAGAGAGCGAAGCGCGGCAAATCGTTGCTGAGATAACCGCCCCAGAGCAGTTGCCGCGCATTGTCGCGGTCGAGGAACGGCTCGCGTCCGCCGCGCGGATCGAGATTGACCTCGTTGACCCAGTGATAGGCGAAGAGATCGAGCCGCCGCGGGCCCTGATCGGCATAGAGGCGAACGCCGTCGAAGGATGCGCCGGCGAGGTTGGTGCCGCCATTGGGCGCGAACCAGAAGGCGTCACTGCCGAAGCCGGTGTTCTCGCGCCCGACGCGCAGCCCCACGAGGGTTCCGGCGAGCGAGGGCGCGGCGAACGGCGTCTCGTCGAGCCTCAGCCGGCCTTCACCGAAGAGGTCGAGAAGCGAGAGCGTGTTGCGGTTGGCTGCGACTGGCCCGGGCGCGAAGATGTTGCGCCCCGACTGCGTTCCGTTGTCGATCTGGCCATAGGCGCGGAAATGATCGGTGAGGTGGAGATCGGCGCCGATCGCGGAATGCGTCATGTAGCGTTCGCTCTGATTGGCCGAGGTGTTCTTTAATGGGATGCCCGCGGCCGAGGTGCCCGGTGCGGCGTGAAGCCCGCTATGTGACAAGATCTCGCTGCGCAGGCGTTCGGTGCCGTTGAGCGTCAAAAAGGAATCGCCCGCGCGGCCCAAGGGAATGCATTTGAGCGCGTTGGTATTGCGGCTGATGAAGTCCGTCCCGCGAGAAAGAGCGGTGCAGTCCATATTCGACGGCAGCCAGCGCTCGAAATACGAGAAGGCAGGGCCGTTGCCATCCTTGTAGTAGAGCGGTTTTGCCGGATCCGCCGGATAGAGCGGTGCGGGGCCGGGCATGATTTGCGCCGATGCGGATGTGGCGAAGGCGAGAGACAAGAGCGCGGGGCTCGCGAAAGCGAGGCGTGGCAGCAGTCTCGGCATGGTTTGATCCCCTTCCGCCTGCATCCCCGCGGGATGCGAGGCGATGCGTCGAGGAAGGGACCGGGCGCGCGGCTGCGCTATTCCGCAGCCGCGCCGAAATAATGCCGGGAATAAAGCCTGCTCGTCGGCGGTTCCTGCCCGGATCGGTGACAGGCATTGGCATCGGGCCAGCCGGTGTCGTGCGTTGTCCCACGCGCCGAGCATTTTGCTTTGCCATCGTCGACGGTCGAATTCGTGACTGCATTCGGCGACGCCGCAGACGCTGTGTTGCGCGCAGGTGCCGCCAAGGCGACGAGAGCGAGGACGAGAAGAAGGCGGGCGGCGCGCCTCGCTGTCGTCACGTCACTCACCCTCGCATCGGGAGACGCTGCATCGCGCCGACGAAAAAGGCGGCACCGTCGCGGTGCCGCCTTCGCCGCTCGGCGAACTTCAGCTCAGAGGGGAGCTTGAGCCGCTTCGACCCAGCCCGGAAGCGGAAAGCCCTCGGCGTCCTTGAAGCGGTCGCCGGAGTCATAAACGCTGGTCGAGCGCGACTGCATCATCGCGTTGTCCGAGGCCGGCGCGGCGTGTGCCGCGACGATCGGAGAAATTCCGGCGACGCCGAAAGAAAACGTGAGGGCGAGCGCCGTAAGGCTGGAACGAAGCTTCATGATCATCTCCTGCGGGGTTGCGTGGTGTGGATGAGACCGACATTTCGGTCTCTGCTGTCGCGCAATGAACCGCAGCAGACACGGCTTTATTCCGTCGCTCGAGGCGCAAGCGTCGGATGAAGGAAAGCAGCTTATGGCACGCACAAAGAAAACCCCGGCCAGTGGGGAGACTGGCCGGGGTGGGAGTCCGCGGAAACGCGCTCGTCAGCGCGTGAAGGCTAAAAGGCGAATTGCGTGCGCAGCGCCACCGCGTCCATCGTGCCGCCGGTCGAGGTGCCGATCGGGACGGGGCCGCCATTGCCGGCTTCGGTGCGGTCGATGACGCCGTGCAGGTAGTCGAGCATGAAGCGCAGATTGTTGTTCGGATACCAGTTGAGGCCGAAGGCGTAGATCGTCTGCTTGCCGCCGGCGAAGCCGGAGCCGACCAGCGAGCCCGCGGTGAAATTGTCGTTGAGATCGACGACGCTGTAGCGGGCGGCGAGCTCGAAGGCTCCCCAACCGCCCGCTTTCAGCGAGAAGGGATGAGCCGGCGAGATTCCGCCATAGCAACCGCAGCCCGGACTGTATTTGCGCGATTCGCCGGTCACGGTGTAGCTCGCTTCGACATAGCCGCCATTGAAGTTGAGATCGGCGAGGCCACGGCGCGCGATGTTGTAGTGGAAGTACTCGGCTTGGGCGAAGAAGGAGCCGAAGCCGCCCGCGAGTTCGGCGCCGTAGACGCTGGCGCCCGACACCGGATTGGCCGCCGAGCCGATGCTCGAGCTGGTCGTGTTGCCCAAGGTTTGGACGCCGAGGATTGTCGTCGGATCGACGCGCAATTCGGGCCGGTCGGCGAGGCTCACCGAAGTGCCGCCTTCGGTGTGGATCACGCCCTCGACATCGGCGCCGATATGGAAGGAGTAGTCCGGCGCCTGCAGAACCTGGTAGGTCGCGCGGCCAAAGGCGCCGAAGTTGCGCGGCTGGTTATGCGTGCCGCCGGCGGTCGGGCCCGTGCCGTAGATGCCGACCCAGGCGCGGTCGTTGTTCCAGCGCGCGCCGATCGCCGAGCGGTTGTCGCCGGCGGCGAGGTTGGCGGCGATCACCTGCGCCGAAGAGCGCTCGATGAACATGATGTTGTTGGAGCTCGTCGCTTCGTCGAGCGTATAGGGGACGTCCTGGTAGCCGAGGTCGAAATGGAACGGGTTGAGCCCATTATAGGTGATATAGGCGTTCTCGAGGACGACGTTGGCGCCGCTATCGGTCGAGCCGCCGAAATCGAAGATCAGATTGTAATCCCAATCGCCCATGAATTTGCCGGTCACGCCCAAGCGCGCGCGCCGTGCATTGACGCCGCTGTTGAGGCTTTGCGGCGTGGTGCCTTTGGAGTCGGGCTTCCAATTATAGGCGCCCATGTCGAAATGAAGTCGGCCGGTGATGCCGAGCGTGGTCTGGCCGTCGGCGCTCTCGAAGACCGGACGGCCATTGAGCATCTTGACGACCGCGCCGCCGACGCCGCCACCGGGCGAGGATTTCATCTCGGTCACGGTTTTTTGCGTTTGCGCCTGATTCTGCTGCGTCTGCTGCACCTGGCCCTGAAGGTTCTGCAGCTGCTGATTCAGGCGGCGAACTTGGTCCTGCAACTCCTGGACCTGGTTGTTGAGCGCCGAAGCGGATTGCGCGTTTGCCGGCACGGCAAGCGCCAGCACCCCGCAAAGCGCAACGCCGCCGAGCAAATAATTCCGATGCGACATGGCTTGCCCTTCGATTGTGATTTTCCCCGATATCCGCGGCGCCGAAGCGCTCCGGCGCGCGCGATCCTATGGACGCTCGGTGACAGTCGGGCGTCGGTTCCGTGACGCCCCAATGACACGGCATGTGGAAAAGCGCGGCAGGGCGCCGGAGAGGGGCCTGCCCGGCTTGAGCGCCGCGCCGTGCCCTTGGTAAGCTTTCGCGGCAGGCTTGCTCGGTTCCACAGCGCGCATCACGGGGAGGTTCGTCGGGCCATGGCGATCATCGAACGCATCCGCAGCGAGCATGACCGGCTCACGGCTTTGCGCCGCGACATTCACGCGCATCCCGAATTGGGCTTTGCCGAAGAGCGCACCTCGGCGCTGGTCGCCGAGAGCCTCGCCGCCTGCGGCTGCGAGGTGCATCGCGGCATCGGCAAGACCGGCGTGGTCGGGAGCCTCACATCCGGCAGCTCGCCGCGCGCCATCGGCCTGCGCGCCGATATGGACGCGCTGCCGATCGAGGAAGCCAATTCCGTTCCCTATCGCTCACGCCACCCCGGCCGCATGCATGCCTGCGGCCATGACGGGCACACGACGATGCTGTTGGGCGCGGCGCGTTACCTCGCCGAGACGCGACGCTTCGATGGCACCGTCAACTTCATCTTCCAGCCGGCCGAGGAGGGCTTGGGCGGCGGCGACGCAATGGTGAGGGATGGGCTCTTCGCGCGCTTTCCCTGCGATGCGATCTTCGGGATGCACAACCGTCCCGGCCTCGCGGTCGGCAAATTCTCGATCCGCCCCGGGGCGATGATGGCGGGCGGCGCTTATTTCGACATCGCGGTGAAGGGGCGCGGCGCCCATGGCGCGCGGCCGGAATCGGGCATCGATCCGGTGCTGGTCGCCAGCCACATCGCCACCGGCTTGCAGACGATCGTTGCCCGCAATGTGCGGCCGATCGAGACCGCCGTGGTCAGCGTCACGCAGATTCACGCGGGCGAGGCCTACAACGTCATTCCCGAGCAGGCAATGATGCGCGGTACGGTGCGCGCCTTCAGCACCGAGGTCCTGACGCTGATCGAGACCAATATGCGCCGCATCGCCGCAGGGATCGCCGAGGCCTTTGGCGCGGAGGCGACGCTCGATTTCCGCGTCGTATTCCTGCCGCTCGTCAACGACGCGGCCGAGACGGGCTTCATCGCCGATGCCGCGGCCGCCTTGGTCGGTGAGGAGAATGTCAACCGCAACGGCCATCTGGTGATGGCGTCGGAGGATTTCTCCTTCATGCTCAAAGAGGTTCCCGGCGCTTATATCCAGATAGGCAATGGCGCCGGCGCCGGCGGCTGCGAAGTGCACAATCCGGGTT
>Ga0070679_100000735_pt1 | contig 28329 bp, 19 predicted proteins | sample KBSC63BmetaG_FD_65652 | JGI IMG/M metagenome (GOLD analysis project Ga0070679, IMG submission 65652) | Corn rhizosphere microbial communities from Kellogg Biological Station, Michigan, USA - KBS C6-3B metaG | ecosystem: Host-associated > Plants > Roots > Rhizosphere | place: USA: Michigan... | reverse complement strand
CCGGCGACCGGCCAGCCGTCCTTCCACAGCAGCGGCGCGATGGCGAGAACGCTGCGGCCGCCGCGATCCATGTCGGATTCATAATGCATCGAGAATTTTTCGACCCCGCCGCCGAGGTCGAGCAGCCCGAAGTGACCGGGTCCGAACTCGCGGCCACGCCCGGCGATCACCAGCTTGCCGCCGCCTTTCAGCAGCGGAGTGCCCATGTTGTCGAGATAAGGGCCCAGTGGGCTGCGCGAGCGGCCGACGCGAATGTTGTATGACGAATTGGGCCCGTCGCAGCACGTGCCGTGCGTCCCCAGCAGGTAATACCAGCCGTCACGATACATGAGGTCGGTCGCCTCCATGTCGATCGCGACGTCGACCGGCTTGTTGCCGGCCACGCGTTGCCCGGTCTTGGGATTGAGCTCGACCATCCGGATGTACCCGAAGTAGGTCCCGTAGCTGAGCCACAGCCGGCCTTTGGCCAGGAGGAACGCCGGGTCGATCGCGTCCTGGTCTTCCTTCCCGTTGCTCGCGGCGACGATGCCGACGTCGTGGTAGCCGAAATCGGGCGACTTGGGGTCGAGCGACTTGGTCCACATGACCTTGACGTTGCTCGCGTGGCCGCCGTTCATCCCGCCGCCGCCGACCGCGTAAGTGACGTAGTAGCGGTCGCCGATGTGAATGATGTCGGGCGCGACCCCGCCGCCGGGCCGCACGCCGCCGCGGTGCCAGGTCCAGCCGTCGGCTGAGACAAGGCCGCCGCTGCCGGTGCCGAAGGTATAAAATTGGCCGTCCGAATAAGCGATCGTGGACGGATCGTGGATGAAAGGTTCGCCCGCCAGCTGCGCGCCGGCGGCGTTGGGCAGCGCCAGCAACAGGGCGGCGCCGAGGGCGGTGAGGAGTTTCATGCAGGCTCCGGCATGGCGATGGTGGGACATGATCAGCGCGTCGTCAGCGTAATATCGCGCACCGGCCGACCGCTGGCGTCGACAAACCGGACGCAGAAGTCGCTCAGGCCCGGCCCGTTGATCACCGCGCCGCGGACGATATTGCGGCCCTTGTGAAGGGTAAGCGGCGGCGAGAGAACGTCGTCCATTACCATCCGGCGATCGCCGAAAAGTCCGGCCGCTTCCTCGCCATTGACCCACCACATCGACGCGGAGTTCGAGCCGACGGCAAGGCGGACGCCGGTCATCTCGCGCGGACTGTTGACGACGGTCACCGCCCAGAAGATCACGCCGTAAGTGGGCTTGCCGAGGTCTTGCGCGAAATTGAACAGCTTCACGTCGAACAGGTTGGTGTCCACCGCGTGCCAGGCCAGCGGCGTGCCGGCCACGGTCTCGACTTGCCCGTTTTTTGGGACCGGCCCGAACTGATCGGGGAATGACGGCGCGGTCAGCGCCTGGCGGACGTAAGTGCCGGTAAAGCCGGTGTTGCTGCGATTCGGCTTCACGATCGGCTCCAGCAGCAGCCACCGTTGCAGGAAGCCGTCCGCATCCGGAGCCTTCGGGACGGCCGTTGCCGGCGCAAACACCGGCGCCGGTTCGGCGACCGCAACCAGCGGCGCGCCGGCCATCGACGCGGCGATCACAAGCCCGCTGAACCGCAAGCCAAGCGACATTTTCAGCCTCATCCCTCGCATCACTCCTCCAACCCACGCCTTGTAGCGCGCCGTCCCGCGCTCGCAATAGTCCGAGTTATTAGTTTCGCAGAATTTCACGCGAACGGCGGGAGGAACTCGCTCATGCATCCGTGAGCACTTGAAACTGTAGGAGTAATGGGGTTTCCTCACACCGGGAGCGGAGGAAGAACGCGTGCCACAGATCACCCGTCGGTTAGTCATGAAGGCGGGTGCCCTGCTCGGAGGTACGCTGGCCACGCCGTCCCTGGCGGTTGGACCGACAAATACGCGGGCGCGGAGGCGTTTGTGGTACCGCCAGCCGGCGGCCGAATGGACCCAGGCGCTGCCTGTCGGCAACGGCCGGCTCGGCGCGATGGTGTTCGGCGGAACGACGCACGAGCGCCTGCAGCTCAATGAAGACACGCTGTGGAACGGCGGGCCTTACGATCCGGTCAACCCCAAGGCGAAAGCCGCCTTGCCGAAAGTGCGCGAGTTGATCTTCGCGGGCCGGTGGGCCGAAGCGCAAACCCTGGCCGACAAGGAAGTCATGGCCACGCCGCTGAAACAGATGGCCTACCAGACGGTTGGCGACCTGATCATCGACATGGCTGGCTTGCCCGAAGGGGTGACCGCGTACCATCGCGAGCTCGATCTCGACTCTGCGCTGGCGCTGACGCGATTCACCATCGGGGGAATCACGTTCACCCGCGAAGTGGTGGTCTCGCCGGTCGACCAGGTCATCGCCGTGCGGCTTTCGGCCGACCGGCCGGGCGCGGTATCGTGCGACGTCGCCTTGCGTTCGCCCCAGCCCGAAGCCGCCACGCGGGTGGATGGCCGGGACCTGGTGCTGACGGGGCGCAACGCGGCGCAGGAGGGAGTCGCGGGCGCGCTGCGGTTCGAGGCGCGGCTGGCTGCGGTTCTGTCCGGCGGCCGGATTCAAGCCCACAGCGATCGGCTATCGGTGCGCGCCGCTAACGAAGTCACCCTCTTGCTGGCGATGGCGACGAGCTACCGCCGGTTCGACGATACCGGTGGCGATCCCACGGCGATTTCGCGCCGGCAACTCGCTTCCGCGCGCGACAAGAGCTTCGCGCGGATCGCCGCGGAGACGGCGCAGGCTCATCGCGCGTTGTTCGGGCGAGTCAGCCTCGACCTCGGCCATACGCCCGCCGCCGATCGGCCCACCGACGAACGCATCGCGACGAGCGCTTCGAGCGACGATCCCGCCCTCGCCGCGCTTTATTTCGACTACGGGCGCTACCTGCTGATTGCCAGCTCGAGGCCGGGCACGCAGCCGGCGAACCTTCAAGGCATTTGGAACGACAGCACCAAGCCGCCGTGGGAATCGAAATACACGATCAACATCAACACCGAGATGAACTACTGGCCGGCCGAGCCGGTCGCCCTGGCGGAATGTACCCAGCCCCTGATCGACATGGTGCGCGACCTCGCCGTGACGGGCGCGCGGACCGCGCGCGAGATGTACGGCGCGCGCGGCTGGGTCGCGCATCACAACACCGACTTGTGGCGCGCGACAGCACCGATCGACGGCGCGCAATGGGGCCTCTGGCCGACCGGCGGCGCGTGGCTGTGCATGCATCTGTGGCACCGCTACGATTACGGCCGCGACGCTCCCTACTTGAAGTCGGTCTATCCGCTAATGGCCGGCGCGTGCCGCTTCTTCCTCGACGTGCTGCATACCGATCCCCGCACGGGCTTCCTGGTCACCAATCCGTCGCTTTCGCCGGAGAACGTGCATCCGCACGGCGCCTCGCTCTGCGCCGGGCCCACGATGGACATGCAGATCGTGCGCGATCTGTTCGCCTGCACCGCGCGCGCCGCGGCAATCCTGCGCACGGACGCGGGCCTGGTGGACGAACTGGACGCCGCGCGGGCGCGCCTCGCACCCAACAAGATCGGCGCGCAAGGCCAGTTGCAGGAATGGCAGTTCGACTGGGACGCCGAAGCGCCCGAGCCGCACCACCGACACGTTTCGCACCTCTACGGCCTGTTCCCGAGCGACCAGATCAACCTCGACGACACACCGGAACTGGCCGCTGCCGCACGCAAGTCACTCGAGTTGCGCGGCGACGAATCGACCGGCTGGGCGACCGCGTGGCGCGCCAACTTGTGGGCTCGCTTGCGGGACGGCGAGCACGCCCACCGCATCCTCGCCTTCCTGCTCGGGCCCGAGCGGACCTACCCCAACATGTTCGACGCCCACCCGCCGTTCCAGATCGACGGCAATTTCGGCGGGACGCGGGCGATCGCCGAGATGCTGCTACAGGCGCGCGGCGACGAGGCGCGGCTGCTGCCGGCCCTCCCCCGCGCGTGGCCGAGCGGGTCGGTCAGCGGCCTGCGGGCTCCCGCGCGAACCAGGATCGACCTGACGTGGCACGCCGGCGAGTTGCTCGAAGCGACACTGACAAGCGGGCTCGCGGGCGAACGAACCGTCCATCTCGGCAACGAGCGCGCGGTCGTGCGGCTCCAGCCCGGACACGCGGTCCGGTTGCGCGGGCCGCATCTGGCGCAAGTCTGAAGTCGATGGGAGTAAGGCATGGCTGAATTGACACGGCGAGACTTTGGCACGGCGGCCCTGATGTCCGCGATGCTGGCGGCCAGCCGAAGCGGCCCGGCGTTCGGTGCGGCGCCGCAAGCGGCTGCCGACGAACGCCTGCTTGCCACGGTCAACCCGGAGCTGCGCCGCTTCGCCCGCCCGATGCTAGCCTGGCGCACCGGCCCGCCGCTGCCGGTAAACTACCTCAACGTCCGCCGGCAGTCCGCCGTGCCGCCCCCGCCGCTTCCGGGCATACCGGTGGCGAAGCACACGATCCCGGTTTCGGACCGCGTGCCGGCGGTGACGATCTATGTCATCAACGCCGGCGAAAGGGATCGCCCGGCGATCCTGCACACGCACGGTGGCGGCTTCGTGATGGGCAGTGCGGCGTCCGAAATTCCCGGCAAGCAGACGATGGCGCGCGAGCTGGATTGCGTGATCGTCACCGTCGAATACACGCTGGCTCCCGAAGCAACTTATGCCGTTTCGACCGAGCAGAACTACGCCGCTCTGAAATGGCTTCACTCCAACGCAGCGGAACTGGGCGTGGACCGTTCACGCATTGCGGTGATGGGCGAAAGCGCTGGCGGGGGCCTCGCTGCCCTGCTCGCCATCGCCGCGCGCGACCGCGGCGAAGTGTCGGTCGCATTCCAGTGCCTCGTCTATCCAATGCTCGACGACCGCACCGGCAGCCCGAGGATGCCGGCCTGGCCGATCGGACAGCTCGCGTGGGACGTTCCGGCCAACCGCTTCGGCTGGCGTTCGTTTCTCGGCCGCGCGCCGGGGACAGCCGGTGTACCCGCGGCCGCGGTGCCCGCGCGCACCGCCAGCCTGCGCGGCTTGCCCCCGGCCTTCATCGGCGTCGGCTCGATCGATCTCTTCGTTGACGAGGACATCGCTTATGCCCGGCGGCTGATCGATGCCGGCATTCCGACCGAGCTGACCATCGTGCCGGGTGCGTTCCACGGCTTCGACGGCGCGGGCGCCACCACCTCGATCGGCAAGCAGTTCACCCGCGCCAAGATGAACGCTCTGCGCCGCGCGTTCGGCCAGACACCAGCCTGAGCGCGGTCACCCTATTCGGGTAGAGCGACCGCCGACGTCGTGACGAAGGTGGCCGACTGGCCCGGGGTTCCGGTTCCCGGCTGGCCCGACCCGACCGTCACCCGGTAATTGCCCGGCATCACCTCGCGCTGGCCGTCGATCGTCACGGCGCTGAGATCGCGCGGCGACAGGTCGAAGCTCACCGTGCGGTGCTCGCCCGGGTTCAGATGCACCCGCTGAAACCCGCGAAGGGCGACGTTGGGCGCGCCCGGGACCTGCGGGAAATTGAGGTAGAGCTCGGCCACCTCGTCGCCCGCCCGGCCGCCGGTATTGCTGACTTCCGTCGTCACCCGCACGCCGTTCTGCGCGCCGCCCGCCGCCGGAGCGACCTGCAGCGGCGAATAAGCGAAGGTGGTGTAGCTGAGGCCATAGCCGAACGGATAGACCGCGGTGCCGGTGAAGTAGCGGTAAGTCCGCCCCTGCATCCGGTAATCCTCGAACGGCGGCAGGTCGTCGACGCTGCGGTAGAAGGTCAGCGGCAGGCGGCCGGCCGGATTGGTCTTGCCCGACAGGACGTTGCCGACCGCGAGGCCGCCGGACTGCCCGGGATACCACGCTTCGAGGATCGCGTTGGCGTTGTCCTTTGCCCAGGAAAGATTGATCGGGCTGCCGTTCATCGCCACCACGATCAGCGGCTTGCCGGTGGCTTTGGCTTCCTCGAGCAAGTGCTGCTGGTCGGCCGGAATATCGAGGCTGGTCTTGTCGCCCCCCTTGAAGCCGGGGATCTGCACCGGCGATTCTTCGGCTTCGAGATCGGACGTCAGACCAACCACTGCGACGAGCACATCCGCTTCGGCCGCCGACTTGCGCAAATCGCCGACGGGATCGGCCGAAACGCGCTTCCAGGCGAAGTTCACCCCGGCATCGCCGGTCTGCGCTTCGCCGCTGATCCTGATCCGGTAGCGGTGGCCCTTTTTGAGCGTGACGGTCTTCATCGCGGCCAGGCTGCCCCACGGCGCGTCGCTCAGGTTCATGAACGGCTTGCCGTCCATCTCCAGGACGCCATTGCGGTAGCCGCTGAGGCCGAGGCGATAGAGCCCGGTTTCAGGCGGCACCAGGAACCCGGTCCACACGACGCGATGGTGGTCCGACACCGCCGCCAGATCGAGGCTGTGGCCGCCGACGGTGCTTTCGCGCCGGGTGACCACCGGCTTGTCGGCATAGCGCAAGGCCGCCTGGTAAGCCTTGCGCTGCCCGGGCGTGAAGTTCGCCGGGGCGGTGCCGAGCGCGTTGTAGTACCGCGCGGTCAGCCCCGGTTTGCCGTCCTCGGCGCGCAGGGCCGAAGTCGGCACCGGATCGCCGTCGGTGATCGTCTCGCCGAACGGAACGTAGCTGACCCGCGCGTTCGGCATCGCGCTTTGCAGGCCGGCGACGACCGAAATCGGCGGGGCGGAGAACGGCGAGGAATAGTTGCCGCGCAGCACGCGGGTCGCATCGCCCAGCGGGCCGATCACGGCGACTTTCGTCCCCGCGCCCTTGAGCGGCAGGATGCCGTCGTTCTTGAGCAGCACGAGCGCCTTTTCGGCCGCTTCGAGCGCCAGCGCGCCGTGCTGCGCGGTTCCGACATCGGCGGCCGAGGAAGTCTTGGTGCTGAGCGGGCGAACACCCGGCAAGTCCCCGTTGCGCAGGCGCGCGGAGAACAGCCGCACCAGCGAACGGTCGATATCGGCCTGGGTGATCAGGCCGCGATCGAACGCCTCGCGGTAGCGGTCGGCGACGCCCGCCGTGTCGGACAGGGTCGCCCCATTGCACTCATTATCGACCCCGCTGCGGATCGCCGCGGTCACGGCCGTAGCGGCGTCCGGCGCGTACTTGTGGTTGTCGGCGATGTCCTTCACCGCGTCGCAGTCGGACACCACGTAACCCTTGAAGCCCCATGCGCCGCGCAAGTGGTCGAGCAGCAGTTCATCGCTGGCACAGGCCGGCTGGCCGTCGATCCGGTTATAGGCGCACATCACCGAGCCCGCCTTCCCTTCGACGATCGCGGCGCGGAATGCGGGCAGGTAGGTATCCTCGAGATCGTGGCGCGAGACGAACACGTTGGCCTTGTGGCGTGTCCCCTCCGGCCCGTTGTGGACCGCGAAGTGCTTGGGCGTGCTGACCACGTCGGGAAGATCCGGGTTGGGCCCCTGCATCCCGGTCACGAAGGCGACCGCCATGCGGGAGGTCAGGAACGGATCTTCGCCGTAAGTTTCCTGCCCCCGGCCCCAGCGCGGATCGCGGAAGATGTTGATGTTGGGCGACCAGGTGTCGAGCGCCGTGCCGATGCGGCCCATGCGCCCGGTCTCGCGCGCCAGGGCGTGAAGTCCGCGAACTTCGGTGCTGATCCCGCCGGCGACTTGCTTGACCAGCGGCGCGTCGAACGTCGCGGCAAGAGCGATCGGCTCGGGGAAATTGGTCGTAGGTACCGTGCCCAGCGCGCCGTGGAGCGATTCCGTCCACCAGTTGTAGGCGGGAATGCCGAGCCGCGGGATGGCCGGAGCGGTGTTGAGCAGTTGCGGGAGCTTTTCGTCCAGCGTCAGCTTGCCGACGATATCGGCAGCCAGCGCGTCGGCCTGCGCGCGCACGTCTGACCGCGCGGTGCTCGGCTCCCGCCCGCTCTCTTGGGCCGATACCGTAGCCGGCAGGGCGAGCAGCGTGCTGCCCGCGATCAGAAGGGAAGCCACAAGCGAACGGCGCGATTGGAAAGGCGTCACGTCGATTCCTTTGCTGAGAAGCCCTGAGGATGAAGGTCAGACCGGCTGCAGGCCGTGTTCGACGATCTTGCGGATCAGATCGCGATGGCGCGGCAGGCCGGCGCGCAGGCGCTCGGTCTGCACCGCGTTCTCGCGCAACGCCTGTTCGGCCGCCCGCGCTTCGGCGGACAAGGCATGGGGATCCACCTCCGTGCGGAAGCCCATCCCGTAAAGCACGTACTGATAGCTCGCCGCGGGGAAGACTTCGTCGAGCCGGTCGAACTCGTCGTGGAACCACGGCGGCTGGTATTTCCACAGCAGGAGCAGCTCCTGCAGGCGCTCCGGAATGGATTCCGGCCTGAGGTTGTCCCGCCAGAAGTCGCTGTCGGTCCTTTGCGTCAAAACGTAGTGGAGCTTGAGGAAGTCGATGATCCGGCCCCAGCGGTATTCGGTCGTCGCGTTGAAGCGCTTGGCCACGACGTCCATCGTCTCGCGATTGACCGGCATCTGCTCGGCGATCAGCTTGGCCGACAGCTCGATGAGCACGATGGCCGAGGATTCGAGCGGTTCGAGAAAGCCGGCCGCGAGGCCCACGGCCACGCAATTGCGCTTCCAGGTCGTTTCGCGATGGCCGGAGCGGATCGGGATCTTGCGGATGGTCAGCTCATCGGCCGCCGGGCCGAGGTAGCGGCGATACTCGGCCTCGGCTGCCTCATCCGAGATGTGGTTGCTCGAGTAGACGTAACCGGTGCCGCGGCGGCTGGGCAGCCCGACATCCCATATCCAGCCCGCCGACTGCGCGGTCGAAATCGTATGCGTCGGTACCGGCGCCGTTTCCGCCTCATAGGGAACCTGCACGGCCAGCGCGGTGTCGCAGAACAGCACGTCGCTGCAGCCGCGGAACGGCACCCCCAGCGCCTCGCCAATGAGCAGCGCCCTGAACCCGGTGCAGTCGACGAACAGGTCGCCTTCGATCGCACCCGCCTGCTCGGTGATGATCGCCGCGATGTCGCCATCGTCGGCCAGCTCGACCTTGCGGACATCGGCCAGCACGTGATGCACGCCGAGCTTCTCGGTGCAATGGCGCTGGAGGAACGGCGCGAACTTCCCCGCGTCGAGGTGATAGGCGTAGTTGGCCGCGCCCTGGTACTCCGGCGTGGTGATCGCCTTGGGGGCCAGCCCGTCGTCGCAGATCTTGCCCTGCGGGCAAACCGCGTCGCAGAAGCTCTCGTTGCGGCCCTGGTTCAGCCAGTGCGGCACGAGATTGAGCTGCTCGAAGCCCTGCGGCAGCATCAGGGGGTGATAATAGGCATCGTCATCCGCGCCGGTGGTCCAGCGGACGAACTTCGCGCCCTGCTTGAAGGCCGCATCGCACTCCCGGAAGAACTCGGTTTCCGACACGCCGATTTTCTTCAGCGTGGAACGTAACGTGGGCCAGGTCCCTTCGCCTACGCCGATGATCGGCGTGCTGGGAGACTCGACAAGGGTTACGGAAAAGCCGCCGGGCATCCGGCTCTGGTGCTTGGCTGCTATGAGCGCCGCGGTGAGCCAACCGGCGGTGCCGCCTCCGACGACGACGATTTTCTTGACTGGTCGCATCACGTCATCGGCATGAAGAAAGAGGCGGGGATGTCAATTGCTCGACATCCCCGCCGAGTGGAGGATCTTGGTACGTTTGCGGACTTAGCCGCGCTCACCCGTCGGTGCTACGGCAGGCGGCGGCGGAGCGGCCGGTGCCGGAGCCGGCGGCGGAGGCGGCGGGGCTGCCTCGACCGGAGCCGGAACAGGCGCCGCAACCGGCGGCGGCGGAGGAGCCGATGGCGCGCCGCCGAAGCGGAACCGCACACCGCCCGTAACCCGGCGTCCGTACGACCACACGTCCAGCACCTGGTTAGCGAACCGGCCATGGGTGCTGTAGGTCGAGTTGTTGAGGTTAGTGCCCTCGATGAACACCGTCGCCCAGGGCGTCACGTCGTAACTGGCCGATGCGTCGATCTGCAGCTGCTTGTCGACGTAGACCGGCTCGGCACCGAAGGTACCGCCCTGACCCTGCCCGAGAGCAAGAAGGTACGTGTCCCGCCAGTTGGCCGCCACGCGGGCCTGGAAGCCGTTCTTGTCGTAGAAGCCGACGAAGTTGGCCGATTTGCCCAGACCCGTGATCGAGAAGCCTCCGCCGGTGACGTTGGTCTTGTCGTACTTGCGATTGGTCGACGGGATCGTGGCGTTGGCGCTGAAGCCGAAGCCGGTATTGCCGAAGACATGCTGCAACGCCACTTCGACGCCGCGAACGGTCGCGTCGGGGCCATTGACCTGACTGGTCACCTGGAACTGCGCGACCGCGCCCGTATTCGGATCGATCACCCCGTTGATGGTCTGCGTCGACACGCCGCCAACGATGAAGTTGGTGATGTGCTTCAGGAAAAAGTCCACCGCGAAGTACGAGTTGCGCTGGTAATACCATTCCAGGGCCGCATCGAAGTTATCCGAAAGGTACGGCTTGAGGTCCGGATTGCCACCACTGGCCGCAAGGCTGCCGCGGCGCAGAGTGCCGGGATTGACGTTCGGCGTCAGAGCGCCAAGCGCCGGACGCGTCAACGTGCGCGATGCGTCGAGACGCAGAAGCAGGTTCTGCGTCAGGTCCAACTTCGCATCTACACTCGGCAACAAATAGTTGTAGCTCGAGTGGCGGGAAATCGGCTGCGCCGCCGAGTACCCGTCGTGGAGAGGTCCGAGAGCCGGATCGGGCTGCACGAGCGTCGGGTCGCCCTTGGGGACCGTCAGGCCCAGCAACTGGCGGGCGATGGCCGAGGTCGTGACCTTCGTTCCCTCGTCGCGGACGCCCGCGGCAAAGTGGAACCCCATGCCGGCGATTTCGGTGTCATAGCTGGTCTTGAAGAAGATGGCGTAGGTCTGCTCCTTGACCCCGAGCACGCTGCCCGGATTGAAGGTCGGGGCCACGGAGCCGCCCGACGCTTCGAGCAACGAATAGACTTGGTAGGGGTCATAGACGATGATCGAAGGCGCCAAGTTTCCGGAATAGCCGGGAATCCAGCCGCTCGTATCCATCGTCCCTTGATAGACGCTGCCAGGCAACGGAGCGATGCCCCCCTTGGATCCCCCCACGCGACCAGACGGCGTACCGTAGCCAGAACGGCTCGCAAATACGCCATTGCTGAACGTGCTCGTCGATTCACCGTAGAGCTTGTCGACGACGTATTGCGCGCCGAGCTTGACCTTCAGATCACCGCTATCCCAGCCAAAGGAGCCGCGCACCTGCTTCACATTGTCGGTGTTGTAACCCGCGCCGCGCACGATGACGTGCGAGCCGATAACTGCCTGGTTGGTGAAGTTGGCCACGTTGCCGGCTGGGCCGACATCGTGAATCTGCGGCAGGTATTTGCTGCTCGGCCCGAGGATCGAAACACCCGTGTTGGCGCCCAGCACCGTCCCGTAGGTCGCGCATGACGTCGGCGCGAGGCTCAGGTCGGGATTCTTCGGGTCGGGGTCCGGATAAGTACACGGGAGAGACACGAACGGCCCGCCGGGATTGGTCCCGCCGTAACCGATATCCATGCTGTCGCCGTAACCGTTCTTGTTCGGATTGCGCGTACTGCGCGCAATGGCACCGTCGAGCTCGAACTGCAGATGGTCGACGATGTCCCACTTGAGGTTGGCGCCGATCTGATTCGTCTCGAAGATGTTCCGCGACCGGTTCGCGTTGAAGTCCATCGGCGTGCCGTACTGATTGAAATCGATGACGGTGCCGTTGGAATCCTGCTTGATGTTGCGCAGGTCGCTGCCGTTGAACCACGCCGCGTAACCGTAAGCTGAGCTGTGAACGGTCTGCCGGCTGAAGTTGTCGTCGATGGTCAGCATGATGCTGTCGGTCGGATGCCATTGCAGGGCAACGCGGCCGTCGATGCGCTCATCCTTGTTGTAGGTCTGCTCGATGCCCTGCTGCTGCGGGAACCAGCCAAGGACGGTCTGCTTGTTCCGCACGAAATCGCTGGTCGCGCAAGCGGCGTTGGCCTGGCACGGGAAGAAGTGCGCGCCGATCCAGCCCGGGATGAACACGTGGTTCGAGTCCGTGTCGTGCCGCGTGTAGGCAACGTCGGCGAGAATGCCGATGGTGTCGTTGGCAAAGGTGTCGGAGAACAGCGCGCCGCCGGTCGGCTCGACGTTGCCGTTTCGAGATTGCCACGAACCGGAAGCCGTCGCGGCCACGTGCAGGCCGGGCCGGTCGAACGGCTTGGGGAACTCGACGTTGATGGTGCCGCCGATAGCGCTGGTCGAAAGTTCGACATCCGGCGTCTTGAGGACGCTCAGCTGGCCGACGAAATCGGCACCAACGGTGGTGAAATCTACACCGCGTCCGCCCGTCGCCGTCGAGATGTGACGGCCGTCATACAGCGTGTCGACGAAACCGCCGCCGAAGCCGCGAATGCTGACGCCGGTTGCTTCACCGCGCGCGCCCGAGCGCTGGATCGACACACCGGGCAAGCGCTGCATCGCCGAAGCGACGTTCGAATCCGGGAACTTGCCGATATCTTCAGCGGAAATCACGTCCACGACGCCCGAGGCCGCCCGCTTCTCGTCAAGGTTGCGCTGCAAGGAAGCGCGAAGACCGGTCACGATGATCGGAGTGCCGTCGTCGGCTGCCGGTGGGGAATTCGGCGTATTATCCTGCGCCGCCGCCGGAGTGGCCACGGCCAAAGCCAGCGCGCTCGACGCGGATGCGGCAAGCAATCCGCGCCGGGCGTACCGGACGAACGAAGAACCCTCAGAAAAGCCCGTCATCAATTCCTCCCTACCGAATCTTCGACCGGTATTTCCGGTCTGACAAATGATCTGTGCCGGAGGCGCTCTCAACGCAGCGAGACCGCACGGCTGAGCCGCGCCATCTCGAATCACACCCCGGTCCAAAACTTGTTCTTTCTATTAGTAGGACAATATCACTAGGTGGTAGCGCTATCAACACCAAAATGACGCAGCGACAATCGCGTCGATTGCAAGGGCTTGGCCGAGGGCGAACCTTCGCATAGGCTGGGACGAACGCCGGATTAGAGGGACAAGTCCCGTCCTTTATCCACAGTCACGAAGCTTTGACGCGAAGGGAATCGATGTGAATCTCGTCCCCCTGAATGCTACCGACCATGCGCGCCTGAGGCTGCGAGCCCATCGCCCGGAGATTCCGCATTTCGTCGAGATCACCGTCAGCGAGTTCGCCGGCGCCGCCGCGGTGTGTCCGGTCTTCTTCGCCAAAAACCCTGAGACCGGCGCATTCTATGCCGGGGCTCTGTTCGGCTTCAAACCTGGGGAGAATCTCCTGCGCGGTCCCGACGGCGAGCTGCCGCCCTACGTACCGCTCGATCGGCAACGCGCCGGATTCTACGTCGTCGGGGAGGACATCGCGATCGATCTCGAAGATCCGCGTTTCACCTCGTCGGACTACGAAGGGGAGGCGCTGTTCGATGAAGGCGGGCAGCCCGGTCCGGTATTGCGGCAGATCCAGCGTATGCTTGGACAACTCGTCCACGGAAAGAGCGAGACCGACGCGTTCATTGCCCAGCTTCTGAAGCTGAAGCTGATCGAGCCGGTCGATATCTCGCTGCAATTCGACGACGGCGAGACCCTGGTGCTGGACGGCCTTTATACCGTGAGCCTCGATGCCCTGCGTGACCTGGGCGACGATGAGGCTCTGAAGCTGTTCCGCAACGGCGACCTGCAGTTGATCTACCTGATGGCCGGCTCCCTCAAGCAAGTCAGCGTCCTCGCGGAACGCCGAAATCGGATGCTTGCCGGGCGGGCCTGAAGGTGGACTGCGAGGCGGTGCAAGAATGGCGTGGGGCGGCGCCGCTCGACGAAGCGACGTTCAGATGCGAGATCGCCGAGCCGTGCCGCCCCGTCGTCCTCCGGGGCCTTTGCGCCGGCTGGCCAGTCGTGGCCGCGGCAGAGCGCTCGGACGAGAGCCTGGCCGCCTACCTTATGCGGCACGACTCGGGCCGCAAGGCCGAGGTATTTCAGGGAGACGCGAAGATCGGTGGCCGCTATCACTATGGCGACGATCTCCAAGGCTTCAATTTCGAGCGCCACATCCTGGGATTGGGCGAGGCGCTGGAACGCATGGCCGAACGCGCGGCCAGGCCGGAACGCGGTACCGTCTACATGGGGTCGCTGCCCGCCAGCCAGCATCTGCCGGGTTTCGCCGACGAAAACCGCTTGCCCTTTCTTTCGGCGGAGATCGAACCGCGGGTGTGGCTGGGGAACGCCTCGCTGGTATCGTGCCACTACGATACCTTCGACAACCTGGCCTGCGTCGTCGCCGGCGTGCGGCGGTTCACGCTCTACCCTCCCGACGCTATAGGCGATCTGTACGTCGGCCCGATCGATCATACGATGGCCGGTCCACCGGTCAGCCTGGCTGCGGGTTCGGCGCCCGGCGATCCGCGTTATCCGCGCTTCGAGGCAGCGCGCGAGCGGGCGCTCACGGTGGAACTCGTGCCCGGTGACGCCCTCTACCTGCCCAAGCTCTGGTGGCACCAGGTGGATGCCACCAGCCCCTTCAACGTGCTGGTGAATTTCTGGTGGGATGCCTTTCGCGCCGGCCCGGATGCGCCCAACTCGGCGATGATGCTGGCGATGATCGCCATCGCCGAGCGGCCGGAAGCCGAACGCGCCGCCTGGCGCGCGTTCTTCGACCACTATGTGTTCCGGCCGCACGGCCATCCCCTCGCCCACCTGCCGGAAGGGCAACACGGAATCCTCGGCCCGCTCGCCCAAGGCAACTACGGCCGCATCCGGGCTGCGGTGATGCAGATGCTCCGCGGCGGTTAGGACCGCAGACGTGCTCGGTAGGGGTTTAATACCCTGAGTAATACGGTAAGTCAGCCCGGACGGGCGCCGCGCGGCGCGCCAGAGCACAAGGGGGACGAGATGACCGCAAGGCGCCGGCTGGAGAACGGGGGAATAACGAGTGCGGCCTTACGCCGCGTGCTCGGGCGGGCGACGATGGCGGCGCTCCTCGCGGCGGCGATCGCCGGGCCGCCGGCCGGCGCCAAGCCGGGCCCGGACCCGCTGGCGCCTACCGGGCGGTGGGACGCTTACACGCGCGGCAACGCGCCGACTCCACCGATGGGGTGGAACAGCTGGAACGCCTTCGGCAGCGCGATCGACGAAGAAAAGCTGCTCGCTTCCGCGCGGATAATCGCGTCCTCCGGCTTGCAGGCTAAAGGATACCGCTACGTCGACCTCGACGATGGCTGGTGGCTCAAGCGGCGCCAAGCCGATGGGCGAATCCTGATCCGAACGGCCGATTTCCCCTCGGCGGTCACGCGCGACGGGTCGACGAGCTTCCGCCCGCTGACCGATCGCCTGCATGCGATGGGCTTCAAAGCCGGTATTTATTCCGACATCGGCCGCAACAGTTGCGCCGAACTCTACAGCACCGACGGACTGAACCAGCCCGAAGGCACCATCGCGGAGCGCGAAGTCGGGCTTTACGGACACGTCGACGCGGACATCGCGCTTTATTTCGCGGAGTGGGGTTTCGACCTCATCAAGGTCGACGCCTGCGGCATCCGCGGGCTCACGCCGGACAGCCCGTGGGTCAAGTCGGGCAAGTTCCGCGCGATGGCGCCGCTCATCGACAGTGATTCGCTGGGCCGGACCGACATAGCCACCGTGCGGAACCTCTACGCAGCAGTCGGGCGCGCGCTGGAGACGTACAATCCCGACGGCGATTTCGTCTATTCGCTATGCCTGTGGGGATCCGCGGACGTGCGCGCGTGGGCCAAGGACATGGGCAACATGTCCCGCACCAGCGACGACATCGCGCCAACCTGGGGCCGCATGCTGCACAGCTTCGACAGCGCGGTGCGCCGGCCGCTCTACGCCCATCCCGGCACGTGGAACGACCCCGACATGCTCTACATCGGCGCGGGGGATTTCGACGCCGACCACCTCGTCGCCGCGAAATCGCACTTTTCGCTGTGGGCCATGCTCGGCGCGCCGCTGATGATCGGCTATGACTTGCGCAAGGCGCCGCAATCCCTCCTCGACATATTCGGCAATGCCGCGATCATCGCGCTCGATCAGGACCCGGCCGGCAACCAGGCCGTCCTCGCGTTCGATTCCGACGATGTGCAGATCCTGGTCAAGACCCTCGCGAGCGGGGACAAGGCCGTAGCGATCGTCAACCGGACCTCGGCGCCGCTCAAGGCCAGCCTGACCGCCGAACAGTTGAAGCTCCGCGCGGACTCCGACGTTCGGCTGACCGACCTGTGGAGCGGGCGCACTCTGACGTTCCGCGGCGAGCAAGCCTTCGATCTGGCGCCGAGGGAAACGCGCATATTCACCGTGCGCGGCGCGCGGCGGCTGGCCGACGGCGTCTATCTTTCGGAGCAGCCCGGCATCGTGAACCCGGCCGTCGACGGCGTGGTGGTGCCCGAGGCGGACCCCACGCTCTACCGGCCGATATTCTGGGCCGGCACGCACGGGACAGGAGAACATCCGCGCTACGGCGGATGGGGCGGCGCAGGGGCGGACCAGACTCCATATGGCAAGACGATCGCAATCGGCGGTCGGAATTTCGACACCGGTATCGGGATACTCGCCGATTCGCGGTTGGAGGTGCGCAACACCGGATACGCCCGGTTCAGCGCCTTGGTGGGGGTCGACGACAGCGCCCGCGACCGGGCGCAGCCGGTGACCTTCCTGGTTTATGCCGACGGCAGGCTGGTGGCCAAGTCACGCCCGATGCATTTCGGTGACGCGCCCACCCCGCTCGAGGCAAGCGTGAGCGGCGTCAAGATCATCGAACTGGTCGCGCGTACACCCCAGCCTCGCCGCTTTCCCGATCCTGTCGGGTGGGGAGAGGCGCGGTTGACCCGCTGACCCGGGCTAGCGCTTCATCGCGCTGTGCGTATCGTCCAGGGCCAAGTCGACCAGCTCGTGCATGGCGGCCGCGGCGGCGTCGCCGTCCTGCGCGGCGATGGCGTCGTAAACGCGCGCGTGATCGGGAATCGGATTTCGCGGGAGCGCCCGCGAACGCTGCTTGAATTGCGTCGTCCAGTTCACCGCCGCGCCGATGCTCGCGCTCAAGGTCAGCAAAGCCGAGTTGCGCGTGGCTTGCAGAATAGCGGTGTGAAATTCGCGATCGGCCGCGCGGCCGGCGTCGGTGGTGAGAGTTTCGCTGCGCATCGTCGCGAGCGCTTCCTTCATGAGCTTCAAATCCGCCTTGTCGCGGCGCAAGGCCGCCAGGCGAGCGGCGGCAGGCTCCACGATGGCGCGCAATTCGAACAGGCTGCGCACGAACTCGAGATCGGGCTCCGCCGCGAACGCCCAGCCGAGAACCTCCGGATCGAGCAGGTTCCACCGATCCCGGGGCAGGACTCGGGTTCCCGCTTTGGGGCGGCTCGCGACCAACCCCTTTGCCGCGAGCACCTGGATCGCCTCGCGGTAGGCGCTGCGCGATACCTCGAGTTCCTCGGAGAATGCCACTTCGCCCGGGAGCACGTCGCCCGGCGCGAAGACTCCGGCGAGGATATCGGTGCCCAGCTTGTGGGCGAGCGCCCCGTGCAAGCGCCGGCCGGGCCCCCTCGCGGAAGCCTTCAGACGCGTCGTAAGGTCCATTTGCGCGCTCTTCGAATTCCGCACTTTGTTATCCCCTGCTCATGTTTGCGTATCAGCGCTGGTGTGGGGAAGAAACGCAAAAGATGCGCTCGAGGCGCCTCGGGCAACTCCGCGGCGTGAGCATTGAGGTCGCCTTAAGGCTGTTGCAGTTTACGCGGCTTTTGTATTACTCCGAGTATACACGACGATGCCGACTCCGGCAATCAGTAGTGAGCACGAGGGGGTAATGTCCATGAATCGATCGATTCTTTTGCGCCTTACTACGGGCTGCGCACTCGTCTGGGCGGCCGCGCCGACGCCCGTTCTTGCGCAAGCGGGACCAGAGGCCGTCGTAGAAGACTTTAGGCCATCGTCGGTGAACCAGCCCGGACAGGAGTACCCGCAGGTCAATTCGCAAGGCTATGTCCGCTTCCGGGTGCAGGCGCCCCAGGCGCAAAGCGTCAAGGCGACCCTCGGCCTGGGAGGCCAAGGGGGAACCGAGCTGCACAAGGCGGCTGACGGCGCGTGGATCGGCACCACGAGCGGCCCGCTCGACGAAGGCTTCCACTACTATCACCTCAACGTCGACGGCGGCGTGTTCAACGATCCCGGCACGCTCAACTTCTACGGCTCGATCCGCTGGGAAAGCGGCATCGAGGTCCCGGCCCACGATGCCGATTTCTATGCCTTGAAGAACGTCCCCCACGGGAACGTCCAGCAGATCCTGTTTCCTTCGCCGAGCACCGGCACCCAGAGGCGTGCCTTCGTCTATACTCCACCGGGCTACGACGCGAAGGCCGCCACGCGTTATCCCGTGCTCTACCTGCAGCACGGCTGGGGCGAGGACGAGACCGCGTGGACCAACCAGGGCCACGCCAACCTGATCATGGACAACCTGATCGCTGAGAAAGCGGCGCGGCCGTTCATCATCGTGATGACTTACGGCATGACCAACGACATCAAGCCGGGCGCCCCCGGCGGCCTGGCCAGTTTCAGCGTCAAGCCGTTCGAGACCGTCCTGGTCCACGAACTGATCCCGTACGTCGACAGCCACTTCCGCACGCTCGCCGACCGCAATCACCGGGCGATGGCGGGCCTTTCGATGGGCGGCTTCGAGACCAAGGCGATCACGACCGCGAACGTCGACAAGTTCGCTTATGTCGGCCTGTTCAGCGGCGGGACCTTCACGGTCGACGACGTGGCGAAGACGCCCGGGTTTCGCGACAAGATGAAGCTGGCGTTCGTGAGCTTCGGCGGCCGGGAGCTGGCCGGCCGAAGGACCGCGCCTCCGGGCATCGCGCCGTCCGATCCGGCGGCCGAGGCAAAGGCCCTCAAGGCATCAGGCTTCAACAGCGTGTTTTATGTGTCGCCCAATACCGCGCACGAGTTCTTGTCGTGGCGGCGCAGCCTGCATGAGTTCGCGCCGTTGCTGTTCCGCGACTAGCGGAGGGGCTCGGCGCACCCGCACAGGGCTTTTGCCTGAAGCACGGTCGCAAGAGCGGAGCCGGCCGCTCGCGCGCGTAGAGGGGCGACGGGGCTGGCCAACTCCCGCTATCCAGCCTGCGGCCCAGGCGGGCGAGCGCATCGAGCAGCTGCTCGGCGGTGAACGCGCAATGTCCGGCTTGCGCGACGTAGAGCGACTGCATCGTCCGCGGCCGGGCGACGGCGGCGTAACCTTCTTGCAGCGAGGGCGACGTCACCGTGTCGCCCAGTGCCTGAACGGCGAGGAGCGGCACATGCGGCCGGCCGTTGGGCGTGTAATGCGCCGTCATATATGCGGTAGCAGCGGGCTTGGCGGTGATCCGCGGCGCGGCTGCCAGCACCGATAGATCCGCCGCGAGATCGAGCCCGGCTTGCCGGTAGAGGTACCGTATGAAGTCGTAGCGACCGGACAGGGCCAGCTCGGCGCGATAGTCCACTCCGGTGTTCCAGGAAAAGTTGCCCCCCGCTCGCTGCTCCTGTTCGGCGCGCGGAAGGAACACGCCCATCGGGATGGCGCGAGAAAGAGCCCCCCGCTGGCGTTCGAACAGGTGCTCACGGGTTTCGCCGGGCTGCGGTGGAACCCACGCGGGGATGCCGGCGAGCGTAGCCGCCAGCGCCATTCGCGCGCGGCCGGAAGGGGTCTTCGCCCCCTCGCTCGCCGCCGCGCCCACGCGGGCAGCGTTAGCCCGATCATCGGAGATCCCGACGAGCGCGATGTCCGCTTTGGGTGCGACCAACGTCCGGAACACGAAAGCGCCGTCCAGCCCCATGTTCATCATTGCCAGGGAGCCGCCCATCGAGCTGCACAAGGAAAGCGCCCCGTCGACGACCGGATGCGGGCGCTCCGCCAGCGCCGTGGTGATCAGGCCGCCCATCGAAAAGCCATAGGCGATCACCCGGCGCGGCTTGCCGTAACGACGGGTGAAGGCGGTGACCGTCTGTTCCTGAGCCGGTACCGCCTCGGCCAGCGCCCAGCCGCCCGAACCGTAATTGGAGCCGGCCAGCGCGAATCCAGCGGCCAGCAGTCGCCCGCGATAAGCCGCGGGGGCGGCCTCCGGCACTCCGGCCTCAGCCGCATAACCACGCGAATGCAGCAGGAGGACCCCGTTCCAGTTTGGCGGAACTTCGGCGGACCATTGCGCGCCGCCCGGTAGCGGGGCCTCTATCTTCGCCAGCTGTGCGGCAGGTCCCTGCGCCGCGCCGCACAGCGGCATCATGAGCAGCGCTGCCAGCGCGGCCAGACGCGTACTGCGGACGCTCATCGCACGGTCTCCTGCAGCTTGCGGAGCAGGCGATTGAGCTCGGCGCGCTCTTCGGCCGACAGGCCTTGGGCGATGCGCCGCTCCTGCGCCTCGCCGAACTGGCGCGCAGCTTCGAGCCGCTCGCGGCCGGCCGGCGTCAGATTGAGCTCGAACTTGCGCCCGTCGGCCGGGCTCGGCACGCGGTCCACCAGACCCGCGGCGGTCAGGTGACGAAGCAGCACCGTGACTTTCGGAGGGTCGAGGAAAAGGATTTCGGCCAGCGAATTCGGGCCGATGCCGGGATTGCGGCAGATGAGCTCGAGCAGCGAGACCGAACCGCTCGGCAGCGCATCGCCCAGTTGGCGGTTCGACGGATCGCGCAACACGCGCCTGACCGCGCGGCGGGCGATGTGCACGCGAAAGCCGATGTGGTCGCGCAGCATGCCTTCGTCGAACGTGTGCTGCTCGGCCATCTGCAACGGCTTCCCGGTCTTGCTCGTCATCAAGGCTCTCCACCCGTCGAGTGCATTTCCCGTATTGCCGAGTAACCCGCAACGAGATAGTGAGATACTTATCAAAGATAACTAGGTTGGGGAAGCCGATGGGTGGGCGGCAGAGTTGGTACTGGCGGCAGGGCATCGACAAGGCGGTATTGGCCTTGTCGCTCGTGTGCCTGGCGGCGAGCGCGACATACGGCGCGGCCAAGCAGTCGGACACTCCCGGGACGCAGGGTGAAGTCGCCGGGCACGTTCCCGACCAGCTCGAGCAAGCCCAGCAGACGCCCGCGAGCGCCACTAAAACTGGCGACGGCCCGCCACGCTGGTGGGCGCCGGGCGAAGGACGCACGTTCCCCGAATTTGTCGAATACGGCGATCCGACCGGCGCGGTGGGTCTCTACAATCAGGGCGGCGCGTTCAAGACCGCGGGGCATCCGTTCTTCGAGCCGCTCGGCCGCAACGGCCGCGCCTGCGTCAGCTGCCATCAGCCGGCCGACGGCATGGGCCTGTCGCTACGCTCGATCGACGAGCGCTGGAAAGCGACCGGCGGGAAGGACCCGATCTTCGCCGCGATCGACGGATCGAATTGCCCGAGCTTGCCGCAAGGCGATCCGGCATCCCATTCGCTGCTGCTCAAGCGCGGGCTGTTCCGCGTGTTCCTGCCCTGGCCGCCGAAGGCCGCCGACGGCAGCCCGATCAAGCCCGAATTCGACATCGAAGTCATTCGCGATCCGAGCGGCTGCAACCTCGATCCGAAGTATGGCCTGAAGAGCGCCAATCCGATGATCTCGGTCTATCGCCGGCCGCGCGTAGTTTCGAACATGCAGTACGTGCTGCATCGCAACTTCGGCATCGGCGCGTTCGTCGGCAAAACCGGCGAGCCGGCGACACGTGACCCGGAAAACGGCCAGCCGGTCAACATGAACATGATGGCCGACGCGCGGCAGCCGACGCTCAAGACCCAGGCGGTCGAAGCGGCGATCACGCACCTGCAGTTCGACGGCGTGCTGAGCCCCGACCAGCTCAACCGCATCCAGGCGTTCGAGAATCAGATGTACTCGGCGCAAGTTCGCTCGAACGAGGCGGGCAGCCTGGTCGAGGCCGACGGCCCGTCCGCCTTCGGCCCGCGCAACCTCGCCAAGGGCGAGAAAGGCGTGCTCGGCAACAACACGACCAAGTGGGTCTTCCCCGTGGGCGACGCGTGGCAGAAGCAGAAGCCGGGCGAAAGCGATGCCGAATTCGCGATGCGCCAGTCGATCATCCGCGGGCAGAAGATTTTCCACTTCCGCACCTTCTGGATCAAGGACTCGATGTACCTGAACAACGTCGGCCTGGGTAATCCGGTCAAGCGCACCTGCGCGACCTGCCATGGCATGCACATGACCGGCATGGACACCGCCAACGGCTGGATGGACATCGGCACGACCAACGCGCCGTGGGCCAAGGAAGCGCCGCGCAATCCGTGGCAGACCGAAGACGAGCTGATGCCGTTATTCAAGATCACCTGCCACAAGAACGTGGCGCCCCATCCTTATCTCGGGCGCGTGATCTACACCCAGGACCCGGGCCGGGCGCTGATCTCCGGCAAGTGCAACGATGTCGGGGCGATCGTGATGCAGCAATTCCGCGGCCTCGCGGCGCGGGCGCCCTACTTCTCCAACGGCTCCGCGGCCAATGTCCGCGAGCTGATCGACTATTACGATCGCCGGTACAACATCCAGTACAGCGAGCAGGAAAAGGAAGACCTCGAGCACTTCCTGGAGAGCCTGTGATGAGCGGCACGATGAAGACCACCCTCGCGGCCGCCGTTTGCGCCGCCTTCGCCGGAAACGCCGCCAGCGCGGCCGAGCGCAGCCCGCTGCCCTTCGTCGCCTGCCCGATCGTGCAGGACACGCCCAGCGTGCCGTGCTGGATCACCAACTATCAGGGCGAGACTTACTATCTCGGTATCCAGAGCGACGTTTCGGCGCCGTTCAATCCGCCCTCGCTCGGGCACAAGGTGCTGGTGGAAGGCTCGGTCAAGAAAGGCGCGCCGCGGATCTGCGGCGGCCTGGTGGTGGATCCGGTCACCGTCTCGATCATGCCCGAGATGTCGCCCGAGTGCGACGACATGCGGCAAGTCGATCCGCGCTATGTCCTTCCGTTCGAGCCGCCGCGGCCACCCGGCCCCAGCACCGGCAAGCTGGCGTTTTCCTACCCGGCGCCACCGCCACCGCCGCAGCCGCCATACAAGCCGATGACGTTCACCGTGCCTTACGAGTTCGAAGGCATGGTCAACTTCAAGACCCCGCGGGTGCTGACGCCGCCGCTCAATTACGGCCGGCTGACCCAGGCCAAGCACATCGAGATCACCGGCTATCGCGGCGCCACGAAGCTGTCCGACGGGACGATTCTGGCTGAGCACGACGGCATCGCGCATGCGCGGGCGGAAGAGATCGCCTCGATGCTCAAGGGAGCCGGACTCGACAAGGCGCACTACGTGGTCACCGCCGACGAGCATCCGGCCATCGGCGGGCCAGACGAACGCCGGACGGTGATCAAGATCGTACCCTAGAAGTTCTTTCGCTCGATCGTCGTCTCGGGATTGACGCACAGGCGGCAATTGGCGCCGACGAACGAACGGGCGGCGCCGGTGTTGTGTCGCAAGCGCCATTCGAGCCAGTCCACGACGATGCTCGCGGCGCTGCCGCCCATCGGCTTGCTGTAAGTTCCACCGTGGCCGTAGGGCAGGTTGACGAAGGCCAGCGGGACCTGGTCGATCCGCTTCACGTCGTCGCTGCCGTTGACGTAGGCGATGTCCTTCGGCCCGCCTAGCAAGTACATCACCGGGGTGTGGATTGTCTTGAGCGTGTCCTTCGACAGCTTCATCCCGCCGATGGATTCCGTCGGACTGTTGAAGATGCCGCTGTTCTGCACGACGAGCGTCGAAATGCGCGGGTCGGCGGCGAGCGACAGGGCCTGAAGCCCGCCGCAGCTGAAGCCGCCGAGGGCGACCGCCTTCTTGTCGATCAGCTTGGCGTATTTGGTTGCGGACAGGGCGAAGTCCAGGCCCGCCTTGACGTCGACCGCGCTGGTGGCCGGTGGCGGCAGCCGTTCGCCGGGCGGCGGGGTGCGCGGCGGCTCCTGGCCGACTTTGGCGTTCGGCCCGCTACGCCACTTGCCCGGCGCGATCACCAGATATCCGTAGGAGGCGATTTCCGCGAGCTGCTGGCGCTGGCTCGCGCCGTCGTCGGCACAGCCGCCGTTGCCCCACGCGAAGACGCCGAGCTTGCCGCCGGCAAACGGCTTGAGGTCGGCCGGGCGGTAGATCACGTGGTTGGGCAGCGCCGGATCCAGCTCCATCACCGCGGGATAGGGTCCGTCTCCGGGCGTATCGGGAACCTGGTTGGCTTCCGCCATGGCCTTGGCGAAATCCTCCGGCGCGGGCGCGGCTTGCTGGCCGGCGGCGAGGGAAGAGACCGCCAGCAAGCTGATCGCCGCCAGGGTTGTGCTAAACCGCAATGTCATCGTCCAGCTCTCCTTTGACCGTCGGCCCCGCCCCTGCGGCGAGAGCCCCTTCGCTTTCCAGCCATTCGAGAATTTCCGCGCGATGCTGATCGAGCCGCGGCGGCGGCTGGTCGGTGCCCGGGCCGCCCGGCGCCATCGCGAAGCCGGCGTTGGGAATCGCCAGGCTGCCGATCTGCGGAATGCCATCAATCGCCAGGTGCAACAGGCCGGAATCGCTCGCCATGTCGACCGCCTCGTTGACCGTGCGGATCATCCCGCAGGGCACCCCGTTGGCGCTTAGCTCGGCTTCCCACTCCGCCGCATCGCGGTCGCGGAAAGTCCGCGCCAGCTCTTCGTGCATCGCATCGAAGTTGGCCCGGCGGGCCTTCGGTGTGGAGAACCGCGGGTCATCCAGCCAGCGTTCCTGCCCCACCAGGCGGGCGAACGCGGTGAACTGGTTGTCCTGCACGATCCCCAGCGAAATCTGCCGGCCGTCCTTGCATTCGAATAGCGAGGCGGTGGGCAGCCCGCTGTAGCCGGTGTTGCCCATGCGTCGCATCGCCTTGCCCGTGACCAGGTAAGGCGTGATCGCCGAGGTCATGAAGGCAAGCGTGGCGTCGAACATGGAGACGTCGATATAGGCCCCCTCCCCCGTCGCCTGACGCTGCACGATGGCCGAAAGGATCGCCAGAGCTGCCGTCTGACCCGCCAGGGTATCGACGATGGGGAAGCCCACGCGCACCGGCGGCTCCCCTTCCCCGCCGCTCAACAGCATCATCCCGGTCGTTGCCTGGACGATGTTGTCGATCGCCGGCCAATCGCGCTGCGGGCTGTTCTGCCCGTAGCCGGAAACCGAGCAGAAGATCACCGCCGGGTTGGCTTCGCGAACCGCCTCGTAGGACAATCCCAGCCGGGCGATCACACCGGGGCGGAAGTTCTCGATCAGCACGTCGCACCGTTCGACGATGGCCCGGGCAATGGCGATATCGCCGGGGTCCTTCAGATCCAGCGCAATCGATTTCTTGCCGACGTTCGCCGCGATGAACGGCGGGCTCATCCCGGCGAACTCCGGATCGGGGCTGTAGTTGCGGAACTGGTCGCCGCCCTTCGGCTCGATCTTGATCACTTCGGCGCCCATCAGCCGCAGCAAGTGCGAGGCGAAAGGCCCCGCCATCACGTGGCTGAAGTCCGCGACCCGAATTCTGTTCAGGGGTTGGTTCACGCTGTCGTCCCGCATTCGATCTTGTTGCGTCCCTTGACGCTGGCCCGGGCTTGCCGGAACACCGTCAGTCCATCGATTCCGAATTGCTCCAGCCCCCGCGCGTTGACTTCGGCATCGCGCAGGTAGAGCTCGTCGAAGCGCGCCTGTTCCTGCGGCGAAATCGGGCTGACCACAATGTGCGCTTTCGCCATGGCCGCGCGCCCGGCGGTGGCGCCTTTTTCGATCTCGTCCGACAGAGCCGCTTCCCAAACTCCGCTCGAGTTCGTCAGCAGCGCCTGCTGGGCCGGGGTCAGGCGCCCCCAGGCCTTGTCGCCGATCGCGCGTGAGGGATAGCCTCCGCGCGGCACCGAGAGCGCGGCGAAGTATTTCCCCACTTCGTCGAAGTGCAGGACCTTGAAGGTATCGACCGGGGCGATCACGCCGTCGATCACCCCGCGCGCCATCGCCGAATAGACGTCGTCCATCGGCATGTTGACGGGATCCGCCCCGAGGCCGCGCAGGACCTTGAGCAGTTCGGTCGGCGCGCGGATGCGCAGGCCTCTCAGATCCGCCAGGGAGCGGACCGGCTTCTTGCTGGTGACGATCCCCGGCAGCAGTCCACCCTGGACGGCGAGCACGTGCAGTCCGGAAAGCTCCCGCTGAAGTTCCGGCGCCGATTTCTCGAGACAGCGGTAAAGCGCAACTTGCGACTGGATCGAGTCCGCGCCGCTGTAGAAGCCCGACTGGATGCGCACGAGGTGAGTGCCGCCGCGGGTGTAGATCGGCGTGATCAGGCCGATATCGGCCACGCCGTGGCGCAGCTCCTCGATCGACATGTCAGAAGACAGGAGGGCACCGCCCCAGATCGGCCGGATCCGCAGCGTCCCGCCCGAAGCGCGCTCGATGTAGTCGATCCAGCGCTGGTCGGCGCGGCTGAACGGGTGGGTCGAGGCATAGGGCGTCGCATAAGTCAGCTCGGTCACGCCGGGCGGCAGGGGCCTGGCGCAGCCGGCCAGCAGGGCCAAAAGGAGGCACGCGAGCCACTTCATGCAAGGCCCCGTTCGCGCAGGAAATCGGCCACTTTCCCGACCATCGTGTCGTGGTCCCAAATCTTCGCGTCGACCATGTCGGCATCGATCAGCATCACCGGCACACCGGCTTGCTCGAGCGAAAGCGCCGTCAGCCGGGTGCCAGATTGCGACAGGCGATTGTCCGGCGGCAGCAGCATCACCGCGGCGTCGATCCCGCAACGGCCCGCTTCATTGGCCATCCAGCCGTTCATCCACGGCGGCAGGTGGAGGACTTCGTTGATCGAGCAGATGCGGCTGCCGAGCGCGTCCATTGGCCGGCCCTGGACTTCGCGGATGTACTGCGGCCCGGCGAACGGCAGGTACATCGACCACACAAACACCGCGCCGAGCCGATCCTCGAGCGCGCGGTAGAACGCCTGGTCGTGCCACAGGCCAGCGCCGACCCACATCAGCCGGAGCTTTTCGTTCTGCGCCGCGCCCTGCCCCTGTGCCGCGCGTTCACGGACTTCGTCGCGAAACTTCTTCGCGTGAGCCACCGCCCAGTCCGATCCGCGGTGCCACTGCGGGATCATCGTGTTGGTCATCTGCTCGGCGATCGAGACCGGGCACGGGCGCGTCTCACCGATGATCTGCGCGGCTTCCCATAAGTAGCGCTCCTGCTCGTTGATCCGATCCATCAGCGCGGCAAGCTTGGCGCTGTCGAAGGTCCGGCCGGTCTTCTTCTCCAGCAGACTTATCAGCTCGCTCATCTCATCGACCATCAAGGCGATGCGGTCAGGCTGATAGACGCGCTCCCAATCGGTGTTCGACCGGGCGAACCATTCGGGCTCCTTGTGCTCCCACGCCGGTGCTTCCATCGGGAAGAAGTCGGTCCCCATCGCCTGCGCCCACTGGGCGAAGACGTGCTGGATGCAATCGCAGGTCAGCCGGGCGACCAGCAGGGTCGGCGTCGGCAAGCCGCCCCACGGCGCGCTCGCGGGGTCGTCCGCCAGCGTGCAGGCAAAGCCCAGCGAGCAATACTTGCAGCTGTTCGACGGATAGCCGGCCTCGACCATCGCGTCGAAATAGCGCGTCGAGAGTTGCTTGGCCGAAATGTACGCCGACCACCACTGGTTGGCGATGACCGGGATATCCATCGCGTGGAAGATCTCGTGCGGAGTGTCCGCCTGGGCGATCACGAAGGGCTCGCCCTCGTCGACCACTCGGCGCTTCATTTCCTGCCCGAAAGCCTTCTGGAAGGCGCTGGCTTCGGCCGTGCAGGCCAGCGTATTGCCGCCCTTGACCGGTGTTTCACCGCTCATTCGAACACTCCTTCGGCTTCCAGCCGGTCGACATGCGCGGGGTCGAGCCCGCAAATCTGGGTGGCCACTTCGCGCACATGTTCGCCCATGCGCGGCGCGCGGAACGGCTCCAGCCGGTCGTCCGAGAAGCGGATCGGCGTCGCGATATGGCCGAATGGGCCGAGCAGCGGATGATCTAGCTCGACCAGCGCGCCGCGGGCGGCCAGTTGCGGATCGAGCTCGATCATGTCCTCGCAGTCCTGGACCGCCCCGGCGGCGATGCCGGCGGCCTGCAATTCTGCGGCGATGGCATGATCCTCCCGCACCTGGGTCCATGCAGCGACGTCCGGGCCGGTGATCGCCAGAAGCTTGTCCCGCTCGGCCTCGTCGAACAGGCTGATCGCCACCCAGCGGTCTTCGCCGAACGCCGGGTAAACTCCCTGGTCGAACACGCTCGGATCAGCGTTGCCGCTGCGCTGCGGCCGCTCGCCCGCTTGCGCGCGGGCCAGGAACGGGCGCATTTGCTGCACGCAGATCTCGTACATGGAGGCGTCGATGTG